>Ga0315281_10003847_pt1 | contig 21946 bp, 36 predicted proteins | sample YL17G07_0_MG_FD_204540 | JGI IMG/M metagenome (GOLD analysis project Ga0315281, IMG submission 204540) | Sediment microbial communities from Yellowstone Lake, YNP, Wyoming, USA - YL17G07_0 | ecosystem: Environmental > Aquatic > Freshwater > Lake > Sediment | place: USA: Wyoming | collected... | reverse complement strand
GCTGCCGGACAAATACGAGGCCATGGTCGGCGAGCGCGGCCTCAAGCTCTCCGGCGGCGAAAAGCAGCGGGTGGCGATCGCGCGCACGCTGCTCAAGAATCCGCAGATCATGATTTTCGACGAGGCGACCTCCGCGCTCGACTCGAAGTCGGAAAAAGCGATCCAGGCAGAACTCAAGCAGATTTCGAAGAGCCGCACCACGCTGGTCATTGCGCACCGGCTGTCGACGATCGCGGACGCCGACCAGATATTGGTGATGGACCATGGCCGCATCATCGAACGCGGGGACCACGCCGAACTCATCGCGCAGAACGGCGCGTATGCGCAGATGTGGGCGCTGCAGCAGCAGCAGGAAAAAGTGGCGCAACTGGATCGGCAGCCCGGAGAGGAAGTCGCCGCGTGACGCACCCCGGGGCGGCGGCGAAAATCGTCTGCGGCAACCGCTTCGGTGCCGGTGAAACAGCCCGGAAAGCGCCGTAGATAGGCGCTTTGCTGGCGATGCCCCGGATCCGCCGGCGGTTTGGACAAACCAGGAGGAAATTAGTAGAATGACCCGGCACCGCGACCCTTGGTCACGACATCGTCGCCGCGCGGCGATCGGTTGACCCGGTGCTCTCGCAACCAAACGACCGGGCGGCAAGGACAGCAGCCCGAGCAATTCCGTCATCGACATTACGAGGAGCAACCATGAATCGTCTTTCCATTTCCGCGCTGGTGCTGGTCATCGGCGCCGCGTTCTGCGGCAGCGCCACCGCGCAGGAACTCACCGGCACGCTGAAGAAGATCAAGGACAGCGGCGCCATCACAGTCGGTCACCGCGATGCGTCGATCCCGTTCTCCTACCTCGACGACAAGCAGCAGCCGATCGGCTACGCCGTCGATCTTTGCCTGAAGATCGTCGATGCGGTCAAGGCGGAACTGAAAATGCCGGCCCTGAAGGTCAATTTCCAGCTGGTCACGTCGGCGAACCGGATCCCGCTGATGGCGAACGGCACCATCGACCTCGAGTGCGGCTCGACCACCAACAATCTCGACCGGCAGAAGCAGGTGTCGTTCACCATGACCCATTTCGTCACCGCCAACCGCTGGGTGTCGAAGAAGTCCTCCAACATCAAGTCGCTCGACGACCTCAAGGGCAAGACCATCGTTTCCACCTCGGGCACCACCAACATCAAGCAGATGACCGAGATCAACGCAGCGAAAAACATGGGCATGAACATCATCGCCGCCAACGGCCACCCCGAGGCGTTCCAGATGGTTGAAACCGGGCGCGCCGTCGCCTTTCCGATGGACGATATCCTGCTGTTCAGCCTGGTCGCGCAATCGAACAGTCCGGGCGACTACGTGATATCCGCGGACGCGACCTCGGTCGAGCCCTACGGGATCATGCTGCGCAGGGACGACCCGGCATACAAGAAGGTCGTCGACGCGGCCATGACCAGCATCTTCAAGTCCGGCCAGATCACGCCGATCTACGAAAAATGGTTCCAGAAGGCGATCCCGCCCAAGGGCGTCAACCTCAACCTGCCGATGAGCGCGCAATTCAGGAAGATTGTCGCCAATCCGACTGATTCGGGCGATCCGGCCGCTTACTAACGCGAAACAGCCGGTGCGCCGGCACCTCCGCATTGCACACGCGCCGCAGCCGTCCCTGATGGCTGCGGCGCGCGTGCGTTCACTTCCGGGTCTTGCGGAATGAATTACCACTGGGACTGGGCGATCTTTTTTCAACCGGCCCCGGACGCGACCGGCACCTACCTGAAGTACATTCTGGTCGGATTGGAATGGACGCTGGCGACCGCGCTCGCCGCGTGGCTGATCGCGCTTGCCATTGGCGTGGTGGTCGGAACGCTGCGCACGACCCCGGTGCGCTGGGTGGTCAGGCTCGGCGATGCCTATGTGGAGATCTTCCGCAACATTCCGCTCATCGTGCAGATGTTCCTCTGGTATTTCGTGCTGCCGGAACTGCTGCCCAAGGCGATGGGCGATGCCATGAAGCAGATTCCGCCGCCCTGGGGATCGTATGTGCCGGCGGTCCTTTGCCTGGGAATCTACACCTCGGTGCGCGTTGCGGAGCAGGTTCGCGCCGGCATCCAGTCCCTGCCACGGGGCCAGACCTACGCCGGGCTGGCGATGGGCCTCACGCTGCCGCAGACCTACCGCCATGTGCTGCTGCCGATGGCGTTCCGGATCATGCTGCCGCCGCTCACCTCGGAATTCATGAACATCATCAAGAATTCCTCCGTCGCGCTTACCATAGGGCTGATGGAACTGACAGGCCGTGCCCGCGCGATGCAGGAATTCAGCTTCCAGGTGTTCGAGGCGTTCGCCGCCGCGACCCTGATCTACCTTCTCACCAACCTGGTCGTCGTGATAGGAATGCGCAACCTGGAACGGCGGGTCGCGGTGCCGGGTTTCATCGGCAAGGCAAGCGCCTTGCCGCAGGCGGCACACTGAAAATGTTCGCGAACTTCGACTTTGAGGTCATCGTGAGATCGCTGCCCTACCTGTTCAGGGACGGCATGGTGTTCACGCTTACACTGACGATGATGGCGATGGCGGGTGGAATCGTATTCGGCACGCTGCTGGCGATGATGCGCCTGTCATCGTTCAGGCTCCTGTCCATCCCCGCGGGGGGTTATGTCAACCTGATGCGGTCGGTGCCCCTGGTGCTGGTGATCTTCTGGTTCTATTTTCTGGTGCCCTACATCGGCGCCTGGCTCATCGGGGAAAAGAACCCGGTCAGGGTGGGCGCGTTTCTTTCGTGCGTCGTCACCTTCACCATGTTCGAGGCGGCTTACTATTGCGAGATCATGCGCGCCGGCATCCAGTCCGTGTCGAAAGGCCAGGCCTATGCCGGGTACGCCTTGGGGCTCGACTACTGGCAGACGATGGCGCAGATCGTCCTGCCGCAGGCATTTCGCAATATGATTCCCGTATTGCTCACGCAGACGGTGATCCTGTTTCAGGACACGTCGCTGGTGTATGTGATCTCGGTCACCGATTTTCTCGGCGCGGCGGTGAAGATTGCCAACCGCGACTACCGTCTGGTCGAGATGTACCTGTTCGTTGCGGTCGTCTATTTCGTGATCAGTTTCGCGGCGTCCTATTGCGTGCGGCAATTGCAGACCCGGGTCGCGGTGATCCGGTAGACCGGAAAGGCAAATCCTTGTTCCGCATTCTTTCATTCCGGATCCCGGCCACAAGAGGCGCCCGATGATCAGCATCAAGAACGTCAGCAAGTGGTACGGCCAGTTTCAGGTGCTCAAGGACTGCTCGACGCATGTCGACAAGGGCGAGGTGGTGGTCGTATGCGGCCCGTCCGGCTCCGGCAAAAGCACCCTGATCAAGTGCGTCAACATGCTCGAACCGTTTCAGGAAGGCGACATCATCGTCGACGGCATCGCGGTCCGTGCCCCGGGCACCGACCTTCCCAAACTGCGTTCGCGCATCGGCATGGTGTTCCAGAATTTCGAGCTGTTCCCGCACATGTCGGTGCTGGAAAACCTGACCCTCGCCCAGATCAAGGTGCTGGATCGCACCCGTGAAGTGTCGATCGAAAAAGGCGAGGCGTTGCTCAAGCGCGTCGGGCTCGAGGAGCAGGCGCAGAAGTTTCCGGGCCAGCTGTCCGGCGGGCAGCAGCAACGGGTCGCCATCGCGCGCGCGCTGGCGATGGACCCGATCGCCATGCTGTTCGACGAACCGACCTCGGCGCTCGACCCTGAAATGATCAATGAAGTACTCGACGTGATGGTCGGGCTCGCGACCGAGGGCATGACGATGATGGTGGTGACCCATGAGATGGGGTTTGCGCGCAAGGTGGCGAACCGTGTCATATTCATGGACGCAGGCCAGATTGTCGAAGACGCGGCCAAGGAGGAGTTCTTCGGCAAGCCGCGCTCCGAACGGGCGCAACTGTTCCTGTCTAAGATTCTGCATCACTGATTGGCTGTGCCGGCCTGCGGCGCTCCCGGGGCGCAACAGGCTGTTATCATCATAGAGGGAGAGGCGCAATGATGCGGTTCGCACTGACAGTATTCGCATCGGCATGCCTGCTTTCGGCGCCGCTGCCTGCATGTGCTTTCGTAAACGGCAGCGGCGTGGCGAAAACGGAAACACGGATGCCCGGTCAATTTACGAAAATCGAGACAACCGGAGCCGTGGTGCTGGAAGTGACTTCCGGCCAGTCATCACCAATTGTTCTGGTAAGCGGCGACAACAACGTGGTGCCGCTGGTCAAAACGACGGTTTCCGGCGACGTATTGAAGATCCGGGTGGGCGAGAGCCACAGGAGCAAGCTCCCGCTGGTGGTGAAGATCGCCATGCCCAAACTGGTTGCGCTCTTCGCCTCGGGCGCTGCCAAGGTCAGCGCCGCCAATCTGGGCGGGCCGCGATTCGAGCTCAGGGGCAGCGGCGCCATCAAAGTCTCGCTCGGCGGCGCTGTGGACGAACTATCGATTGACGTCAGCGGGGCGGCCCGCATCGACGCAACTGCGCTTGCGGCACGCAAGGCAACGGTATCGGCGAGCGGGGCCGGCACCATCGACGTCAACGCCGCCGAAAAACTCGACGTGCGCCTGTCCGGCGCGGGCAAGCTCACCTATGCGGGCAACCCGGTGATCACCAAGTCGATTTCCGGGGCAGGCAGTATCGAACGCAGGAAATAGGCCGGCCGACGGTACCGCGCCGCGCACTTTCCCTCCCGTCCAGGATTCGATTCCGCGAGCCGTGGCCTCCCGTCAGATTCTCATCGACAGCTTTCGCGCCGCTGTTGCCGCCGCGGACCCGGCCAAAATACTCCCACCGCATCTGCCCGGCGCGCCGCACGGGCGAACGCTGGTGGTCGGCGCCGGCAAGGCCGCCGCATCGATGGCACGTGTGGTGGAAGACCACTGGCCGGCCACGGCGCCGCTGGAAGGGCTGGTCATCACGCGCTACGCCCACGGTATGCCGACGCGGCGCATTCGCGTCGTCGAAGCCGGCCACCCGGTCCCGGATGAAGCAGGCGAAATGGCCGCGCGCGAAATCCTGCGCCGCGCCGGTGAACTCGGCGCCGATGACCTGCTGCTGGTACTGGTCTCGGGCGGCGGTTCGGCGCTGCTTGCGCTTCCGGCCGATGGCATCGGCATGGCGGAACTCAAGACCATCACGCGCGAACTGTTGCGCTGCGGCGCGCCGATTCAGGACATGAATACGGCGCGCAAGCACCTGTCCGCGATCCAGGGCGGGCGCCTCGCGGCGGCGTGCCGGGCGCGGGTCGTCGCACTCATTATTTCGGATGTCACCGGCGACGACCCGACGCATATCGGATCCGGCCCCTGCGCGGGGGATCCGACGACGTTTCAGGACACCCTCGACATTTTCGCCCGTTATGGCGTAAAGGCACCGGCTGCGGTGACCGAGCGCCTGCAGCACGGCGCCCGCGGCGAGATCGCGGAGACGCCGAAGCCCGGCGATCCGCTGTTTGCGCATGTCGAGAACCGGGTGATCGCCACAGCGCAGCAATCGCTGCAGGCCGCGGCGGAACTGTTCCGCAAACACGGCATTGCGAGCGCGATCCTCGGCGACAGCGTCACCGGCGAAGCGTCCGAAGTGGCCAAGGTCTACGCTGCGCTCGCCCGCCAGGTGGCCTTGCACGGGACGCCATTTGAACCGCCGGTTGCGCTGATCTCGGGCGGCGAGTGCACGGTAACGCTGCGCGGCAGCGGCCGCGGCGGGCGCTGCTCGGAGTTCCTGTTGTCGCTCGCCGTCGAACTCGACGGTCTCGGCGGCGTCGCTGCACTCGCCTGCGACACCGACGGCATCGACGGCAGCGAGGACAACGCGGGCGCGCTGCTGATGCCCGATTCTCTTCAGCGCGCTGCGGCGCGCGGACTCCATGCACGGCAACTGCTCGCGAACAACGACTCCTACGGATTTTTTTCCGGACTCGGCGACCTCGTGGTGACTGGACCGACGCGAACCAACGTCAACGATTACCGGGTGATCCTGGTCGGCGCCCCGGATTGACGGTTTGCCGCCCGTGGCGCAACCCGCCGTATCAGGCTGCGCCCTCTGCAGCGGAACGCGCATGGTATGATTTTGAAGCCTGGCCGATGCCGGCCGGCGCGATGGGCAATCGGAGGATCGATGGAGGAAAAGCGTTCCGCCACCACGAATATGCAGAAGAACTCGATTCCTGCGCTCGAATGTCTGGTGCACGCGCAGACGCTCGAGACCATGTGGACCTATTTCTGGTTCTCGGATGGCAAGCTCTACGCGGACAAGATCAAGGAGGCGACGCGCCTTTTTGTGGAGAGCTTCGCCGAACTGTGCGAGGAAGATCCGCGCTTCATTGATGCAAAGCAGATGGGAATTGGCGAGCGTTCCTTCCAGGTGAAGGAAATCCTCGCCAATTTCAGCGAGTGGATAGGCGGCAATACCGAGATGCCGTACAGCACCAAGTCGATGACCGGCCTGACGATCTTCAAGCTGGTGTCGGGCATCAAAAGCATTCTGGTCAGGGACGACATTTTCATCCGTGAGCCGCTGATCGGCTTCCACAGCGGGGCCTGGGAATTCGCGGAACGGGTGGTTCGCTGGAAGGGGCACATTCCGCAGCAGGCGCTGCACAGTTCGCCCGACGATCTCGTGCGCAAGGCCAGCGGCGCGCGGACCATCGCGGTGATCGCCGACATCCGTCGTTCGCAGGACCTGATGACTTACGCCAAGAACCCGGACGATTTTTCCAAGCGTGTCGTCGAATTCATCACCACCAGCCGCGAACTCATCGAAAAGCATTTCGGCTTTCTGGACAAATTCACGGGTGACGGTTTTGTCGTCTATTTCAACGAGGCCATCTGCGCGAGCCGCAAGAAAAACTTCGTCGAGTGTTTTCTGGAGTTCTGCCAGGACGAACTTGCGTTCTGCCGTCCTCACTTCCTGGCGTGGGAACGGACGATCCGCAAAGTGCCCAACACCGAGATCGGCCTCACCATCGGCGCCGATCTCGGGATCGTCAAGTTCTCCGACATCAACCACCACCTGGTCGCGGTGGGGGACGCAATCGTCTGGGCCGAACGCATGACATCGATCGGCGGCGCGCATGAGATCGTCATCAACAACCTGCTCTACGACCTCCTGTGCGACGTCAAGGGCGTCAACTTCGAGTCGCGCACGGCGAAGACCAAGGCCGGCGAAGAATTCGTCGCGCGCGTGATGCGGTTCGGCTGAGCGGCAACGAAACCGGGCGCCCAAATAAAAAGCCGGGGAACGCCCCGGCCTTTTGCTTTTCCGATCTGCGGTTCTAGCTGGCCCCGGTGTCCGCCGCCGGCGCCGCCGCGCCTTCGGGACGATCCATCAATTCGACCAGCGCCATCGGCGCGTTGTCGCCCTTGCGAAAACCGAATTTGAGGATGCGCAGGTAGCCGCCCGGCCGCGTCTTGTACCGCGGGCCGATGACTTCGAACAGCTTTGACACCATGTCGCGGTCGCGCAGGCGATTGAACGCGAGGCGGCGGTTTGCGAGCGTGGCGGTCTTGCCGAGCGTGATCATCGGCTCGACGACGCGGCGCAGTTCCTTGGCTTTCGGCAGCGTGGTCTTGATGACCTCGTGCTTCAGCAGCGAGTTGGTCATGTTCCGCAGCATCGCCAGGCGATGGCTGCTGGTCCGGTTGAGCTTGCGCAGTCCGTGGCGGTGACGCATGGTTGAATCCCCGTTAAATCCCGATTATTGCTTGTCGAGCCCGGCCGGCGGCCAGTTCTCGAGTTTCATGCCGAGCGTGAGGCCGCGCGAGGCAAGCACTTCCTTGATCTCGTTCAGCGACTTGCGGCCGAGGTTCGGCGTCTTCAGCAGTTCAGTCTCGGTACGCTGGATCAGATCGCCGATGTAATAGATGTTCTCGGCCTTGAGGCAGTTTGCCGAGCGCACCGTCAGTTCGAGGTCGTCGACCGGGCGCAGCAGCACCGGATCGACCTGCGGGCTCTTCGGCTGCTCGATCGAAATCGGCGTGCCCTCGAGGTCGGCGAACACCGACAGCTGGTCCATCAGGATGCGCGCGGCATAGCGAATCGCTTCCTCGGGTTCGATCGCGCCATTGGTCTCGATATCCATGATCAGCTTGTCGAGGTCGGTGCGCTGCTCGACGCGCGCGGACTCGACCAGGTAGGAGACGCGGCGCACCGGGCTGAACGAAGCGTCGAGAATCAGCTTGCCGATTCCCTTGGTCTCGTCAGAAATTGCGCGCACGTTGCCGGGCTGGTAGCCGCAGCCGAGTTCGACCTTGATCTGCATGTCGAGTTTGCCGCCGGGCGACAGATGCGCGATGACGTGCTCTGGGTTCACGATCTCGACGTCGTGCGAGACTTCGATATCTCCGGCGGTTACCATGCCCTCGCCTTTTTTCTTCAGCGTCAGCAGGGCATCGCTGCGATTATGCAGCTTGATCACGATGCCCTTGAGGTTGAGCATGATGTCGACCACGTCCTCCTGCACGCCGTCGAGAGTCGAATACTCGTGCAATACCCCCGAGATCGTGACCTCGGTGGGCGCATAGCCGGGCATCGAGGAGAGCAGGATGCGCCGCAGCGCATTGCCGAGCGTGTGGCCATACCCACGCTCGAACGGCTCCATCACGACTTTGGCGTGCGCCGGCGACAGGGGTTGCACGTCGATGATTCGCGGTTTCAGAAATCCGGTGCTTTGCATGAGTGTCCTTTTCCTTTGCTGCGGTATGCGTCAGGCGCCGGACGGGAACTACCGCCGCCGCCGCACGCCGCATTACTTCGAATACAGTTCGACGATCAGGCTTTCGTTGATCGTCGACGGAAGCTCGCTGCGTACCGGGAGCGCCTTGAACACGCCCTTCAGCGCCTTCGCATCCACTTCCAGCCATTCCGGAATTCCGCGCGACTCGGCAGCCTCCGCAGCGCCCTTGATGCGAAGCTGGGCTTTGGATTTTTCGGCGATTTCGATGGTGTCGCCCGGACGCACCAGGTAGGAAGGAATGTTCACCCGCCGGCCATTCACCAGCACGCCGTTGTGGCGCACGATCTGCCGCGCCTCGGTACGCGAGGCGCCGAAGCCCATGCGGAAGCACACGGTGTCGATCCGGCTCTCGAGGACCTGCAACAGGTTCTCGCCGGTCACGCCCTTGCGCCGATCCGCTTCCGCATAGATCCTGCGAAACTGGCCTTCGAGGATGCCGTAGATGCGGCGCACCTTTTGCTTTTCCCGCAACTGCACGCCATAGCCGGACATCCGCTGCCCGGATTTCTGGCCGTGCTGGCCGGGCGGATACGAGCGACGCTCGATCGCGCACTTGTCGGTAAAGCACTTCTCGCCTTTAAGAAACAGCTTCTCGCCTTCGCGGCGGCACTGTTTGCATTTGGGGTCAAGGTTTCTTGCCATGGCTCGATATCCTGCTGATGATGCTTGTGGTTAAATCCCGCAACCTAGATACGGCGGCGCTTGGGCGGGCGGCAGCCGTTGTGCGGCACTGGCGTGACGTCGGAAATGCTGGTGATCTTGAGGCCGACCGCATTCAATGCACGCACCGCGGATTCGCGCCCCGGTCCCGGGCCCTTGATGCGGACCTCGACATTTTTCACCCCGCATTCCTGCGCGGCGCGGCCCGCCTGCTCGGCCGCGACCTGTGCGGCGAACGGCGTGCTCTTGCGCGATCCCTTGAAGCCGGCGGCGCCGGAGGTCGCCCATGAAAGCGCGTTGCCCTGGCGGTCGGTAATCGTCACGATCGTGTTGTTGAACGAAGCGTGAATGTGAACGATGCCCTCGGCGACGTTCTTTTTTACTTTCTTGCGGACCCGCTGCGTGGTCGGTTTGGTTACCATCTCTGTTCAGTTCCCGGTGTTGGTTTGGCGCGCTGCGCGTTACTTGGGGGCCGACGGCGTACTGCCGGCACGGATTGCCTTGCGCGGGCCCTTGCGCGTGCGGGCGTTGGTGCGGGTGCGCTGGCCGCGCACCGGCAGGCCGCGACGATGTCGCAGGCCGCGGTAGCAGCCCAGGTCCATCAGGCGCTTGATACTGATCGAGACTTCGCGGCGGAGGTCGCCCTCGACCGTGAACTTGGCGACATGGTCGCGCAGTTTCTCGATCTCGGCATCGGTCAGATCCTTGATCTTGGTCGAGGCCTTGATCCCCACCGCGCCGCAAATTGCGCGCGCGCGGCTGCGGCCAATACCGTAGATCGCCGTCAGAGCGATCTCGGCATGCTGGTGGTTGGCGATGTTTACGCCGGCAATACGCGCCATTCAGACACCCCTGATCAAAAAATGCGTGTGAAAACGCAAAACGTTAAATTTTAAAGGAAAACGCCTGCCGCTGCAATGAAAACCGGGCGCGTCAGCCCTGGCGCTGCTTGTGCCGCGGATCCTTGCAGATCACGCGCACCACGCCCTTGCGCCGGATTACCTTGCAGTTGCGGCACAATTTCTTTACCGAAGCCAGTACCTTCATTTCCTGCTCCCTGTTCCGCCGGCCTTGCGCCCCTCAAGCAAGGCGCACGCAAGCTCACTTCGCCCTGAATACGATGCGCGCCCTCGACAAGTCGTAAGGCGTCATCTGCACCGTCACCTTGTCGCCCGGGAGAATGCGGATGTAATGCATGCGCATCTTTCCCGAAATGTGTCCGAGCACCACGTGACCGTTTTCAAGTTTGACTCTGAAACTTGCATTCGGAAGGGTTTCCACCACTTCCCCCTGCATTTCGATCAGGTCTTCCTTGGCCATAGAATTCTGGTTCCCCTAGCGAGCCGGGAAGCCGCCCTTGAAATTCGCCTTCTTCAGCAGGCTCTCGTACTGGTGCGACATGATGTACGCCTGGACCTGCGACATGAAATCCATCGTCACCACGACGATGATCAGCAGCGACGTTCCGCCAAAATAGAACGGCACGTTGAACTTGAGAATCAGGAATTCGGGAAGCAGGCACACCGAGGTCACGTAGATCGCGCCGGCGAGAGTCAGCCGCATCAGGATCTTGTCGATGTAGCGCGAGGTCTGCTCCCCCGGGCGAATGCCGGGAACGAACGCGCCGCTCTTCTTCAGGTTGTCCGCGGTTTCCTTGGAATTGAACACCAGCGCGGTGTAGAAAAAACAGAAGAACACGATCATTCCGGCGTACAGCATCACGTAGATCGGCTGGCCCGGCGACAGGGTGGCCGCAAAATCCTTGATCCAGCGCATGCCGCCCTCGCCGGCCGAACCAAACAGCCCTGAGGACCAGCCGACCAGCGTCGCCGGAAACAGGATGATGGACGAGGCGAAAATCGGCGGAATCACGCCGGACATGTTCAGTTTGAGCGGCAGGTGCGAACTCTGGCCGCCGTAAATCTTGTTTCCCACTTGGCGCTTCGCGTAATTGACCAGGATCTTGCGCTGCCCGCGTTCGACGAATACCACGATGCCGGTAACCACGATGACCGCGGCAAAAACCAGCACGGCGGTCAGCGGATGCATGGCACCGGTGCGCACCAATTCGAGCGAACCGGCAACCGCGTTCGGAAAGCCCGCGGTAATCCCCGCAAAAATGATCATCGAGATGCCATTGCCCAGCCCGCGCTCGGTGATCTGCTCGCCCAGCCACATCAGAAACATGGTCCCGGTCACCAGCGTGGTGACGGTGGTGAAGCGGAACAGCAGGCCCGGGTCGAGCACCAGTCCCGCCTGCGCTTCGAGCGCGATGGAGATGCCGGTTCCCTGGAAAATCGCCAGCACCAGCGTGCCGTACCGCGTGTACTGGGTGATCTTGCGGCGGCCGGCTTCGCCCTCCTTCTTCAGTTGCTCGAGCGACGGCGACACCACGCTCATCAGCTGCATGATGATCGACGCGGAAATGTAGGGCATGATGCCCAGCGCAAACAGCGTGAACCGCGACAGCGCGCCACCCGAAAACATGTTGAACATGCCGAGGATGCCGCCCTGCTGCGACTGGAACAGTTCGGCGAGCTTCTGCGGATCGATTCCGGGAACCGGGATGTGGGCGCCGATGCGATAGACGATCAGCGCCCCGACCAGAAACAGGAGCCGCCGCTTCAGGTCGCCGAACTTGCCGGACTTGCCGATTTGTTGCGCAGTCGCCAACTGGATTCCTCAATGCGTTGCAAGCGGCTTTCGCCTACTCGCTGACGCTGCCTCCGGCCTTCTCGATCGCCGCCTTGGCGCCCTTGGAGACCAGCAGGCCCTTCAGCGCCACCTTGCGGGTGATCTCGCCGCGCAGCACCACCTTTGCCGTGAGCGCAAGCTGCGGCACGACGCCGGCCTGTTTCAGCGCAAGCAAGTCGATCTGGTCCACCGGCATTTTCTCGATCTGGTAAAGACGCACTTCGGCGGTATCGTCGCGCGTCATCGAGATGAAGCCGCGCTTGGGCAGACGGCGCTGCAGCGGCATCTGGCCACCCTCGAAGCCCACCTTGTGGAAGCCGCCCGCGCGCGATTTCTGGCCCTTGTGGCCGCGTCCCGCGGTCTTGCCGAGGCCGCTACCGATGCCGCGGCCTACGCGGCGCTTCGGGTGCTTTGAACCGGCTGCCGGTTTAATCGTGTTGAGGCGCATTTATCCCTCGCTCTTGACCAGGTAAAAGATCCGGTTGATCATGCCGCGCACTTCCGGCGTGTCCATCAACTCTACGCTCGAGTTGACGCGCCGCAGGCCCAGGCCACGCACTGTCGCGCGATGCGCCGGGCGGGTGCCGATCGGGCTCTTCACCAGCGTCACCTTGATCATTTTGCCGCTGGATTTGCCGGCGGCATTCTTGTTGGTAACCATTGCCCTTACCCCGTCACTTCCTCGACCGATTTGCCGCGCTTGGCGGCGATCTCGGCCGGCGTGTTCATCTTCTGCAACCCGTCGAGCGTCGCCCTGACCATGTTGTATGGATTGGTCGAGCCGATGCACTTGGCGAGCACGTTGGTGATCCCCATCACTTCGAAAATGGCGCGCATCGGGCCGCCGGCGATGATCCCCGTGCCTTCGGATGCAGGCTGCATCAGCACCTTGGCCGCGCCGTGGGTGCCGATCACCGCGTGGTGCAGGGTCCCGTTCTTCAATTGCACCTTGATCATCTTGCGGCGCGCCTCGTCCATTGCCTTCTGGACCGCGACCGGCACCTCGCGCGCCTTGCCCTTTCCCATGCCGACCTTGCCGTCGCCGTCGCCGACGACGGTGAGCGCGGCAAAACCGAGAATCCGGCCGCCCTTCACCACCTTGGTGACGCGATTGATCGACACCATTTTCTCGCGCAGACCGTCGCCACGATCCTCGCCGGTCTGCATCTTCGATTGCATTCTCGCCATGCTGGTCTACTCCGGTTTAGTGCCGTTCAGAACTTGAGGCCGGCTTCGCGCGCCGCCTCCGCGAGTGCCTTGACCCGGCCGTGGTACCTGTAGCCGCCGCGGTCGAACGCGACCTCGCTGATGCCGATCCCCTTCGCTTTTTCGGCGATCCGCCTGCCCACCAGCGCAGCGGCCTTGAGGTTGCCGCCGTAAGGCACTTCCTTTTTCAGCTCGGCCTCAAGCGTGGAAGCGCTTGCGAGCACCTTGCCACCCGCGTCGGAAATGATCTGCGCGTAGAGGTGGCAGTTGGAGCGGTGCACCGTCAGTCGCACCGCTTTGAGCTCGTTGATCTTGGCGCGGGTTTTGCGCGCCCGGCGCAGCCGCGCCGCGTTTTTGTCAGACATGATGCGCTCCGTTATTTCTTCTTCGTCTCTTTCAAGACGATGACTTCATCCGAGTAGCGAACGCCCTTGCCCTTGTAGGGTTCGGGCTTGCGGTATGCACGCACTTCCGCGGCGACCTGTCCAACCTGCTGTTTGTCCGTGCCCCTGATGATGATTTCGGTCTGCGTCGGGGTTTCGACCTTGATGCCCTTCGGCATCAGATGCACGACCGGGTGCGAAAACCCAAGTGTGAGGTTGAGCTTTTCGCCCTGTGCCTGCGCGCGGTAACCGACGCCGACCAGGTTGAGCTTGCGCTCGAACCCCTTGGTCACGCCGAGCACCATGTTGTTGAGCAGTGCGCGCATGGTGCCGGACATCGCATTGGACTGCTTGGTCTGGTGCGCCGCCTTGAACGTGAGCTTGCCGTCTAGCTGCGCAATCTGCACATCGCGGTTGACCGCGCGCGTCAGCGTGCCCAGCGGGCCTTTGATGGAAATCTGGTCCGCGGAGAGGGAAGCTTCCACCCCTTTCGGCAGTACCACCGGATTTTTTGCGACTCGGGACATGATGGCTCTCCGTGGGTCAGGCGACGATGCAAAGCACTTCGCCGCCGACACCGGTTGCGCGCGCCTTGCGGTCCGTCATCACGCCCTTGGGCGTGGACACGATCGCGATGCCAAGCCCGTTCATCACCTTGGGAATGTCGCTGCAGCCCTTGTACACGCGGAGCCCGGGGCGCGAGATGCGCTCGATCTTCTCGATCACCGGCGCGCCGGCGTAATATTTCAGATTGATGTCGAGCAGCGGCTTGCCCGCGTTTTCGCGCACCGCGAAGTCGTCGATATAGCCCTCGTCCTTCAGCACGGTCGCAATGGCAACCTTCAGATTGGATGAAGGCATTGCAACGGACGGCTTCTCGGCAGTTTGCGCATTGCGGATGCGGGTCAGCATATCGGCAATCGGATCGGTCATGCTCATCGGGTCACTCCTACCAGCTTGCCTTGGTCAGGCCGGGAATTTCGCCGCGCATCGCGATCTCGCGCAGCTTGTTGCGTCCCAGGCCGAATTTGCGATACACACCGCGCGGGCGGCCGGTCAATGCGCAGCGGTTCCTGAGGCGCGACGGGCTGGCATTGCGCGGCAGCTGCTGCAGCTTGAGCCGCGCAGCCATGCGTTCCTCGTCGGAAAGCTTCGAATTGTTGATGATGGCGAGCAGCGCGTTGCGCTTCGCCGTGAACTTCTTCACGGTGTCGCGGCGCTTCAGCTCGCGGTTGATCACAGCGGTTTTTGCCATCTCGCCCTCAGTTCTTGAAAGGGAAGCGGAATGCGGCGAGAAGCGCCCTGGCTTCCTCGTCGGATTTCGCGGTGGTGGTGATGCTGATGTTGAGGCCTCGCAGGGCATCGATCTTGTCGTATTCGACTTCGGGAAAAATGATCTGCTCGCGGACGCCGAGGTTGTAATTCCCGCGGCCATCAAACGAGCGGCCGGAAATGCCGCGGAAGTCGCGGATTCGCGGAATGGCAATCGACACCAGGCGATCGAGGAATTCGTACATGCGCGCGCCGCGCAGCGTGACCATGCAGCCGATCGGATAGTCCTTGCGGATCTTGAATCCGGCAATTGCTTTTTTTGCCTTCGTCACCACCGGCTTCTGCCCGGCAATCTTGGTCATGTCGCCGACGGCGTGCTCCATGATTTTCTTGTCCGCCACCGCCTCGCCGACACCCATGTTGAGCGTGATCTTGGAGATGCGTGGCACCTGCATGACCGACGTGTAGCCGAACTTTTTCATCAAATCGGGGATGATGTTGTCCTTGTACTGTGCCAGCAGGCGTGCTGTGTTTTGGGCCATGGTCGTTCCTTACACGTTTACCAGTTCGCCGTTGGATTTGAAGTAGCGCACCTTGCGGCCATCCTCGAGAGTGCGTATGCCGACACGATCACCCTTCTGGGTCGCCGGGTTGTAAAGCGCAACGTTCGACACATGCAGCGGCATGGTCTTCTCGATGATCCCGCCGGTCTGGCCTTTCGCCGGATTTGGCTTGGCGTGCTTCTTGGCGAGGTTCACGCCCTCGATCACCACATGCTGGGTGTCGACGCGTTTGAGCACCGTCCCGCGCTTGCCTTTGTCCTTGCCGGCAGTAACGACGACATCGTCGCCTTTGCGAATTTTTTCCATCTCAGGGCCTCACAGAACTTCAGGAGCAAGCGAGACGATTTTCATGAACCGCTCGGTGCGCAGCTCGCGCGTGACCGGCCCGAAAATCCGGGTGCCGATCGGCTCGAGTTTGGCGTTGAGCAGGACGGCGGCATTGCCGTCGAACTTGACCAGCGAACCGTCCGGCCGACGCACGCCCTTGCGGGTGCGCACCACGACCGCGCTGTAAATCTCGCCCTTCTTCACGCGGCCGCGCGGCGCGGCGTCCTTGATGCTGACCTTGATCACATCGCCGACGCCGGCGTAGCGGCGCTTGGAGCCGCCCAGCACTTTGATGCACATGATGGACCGCGCGCCGGTATTGTCGGCAACGTCCAGAATCGACTGCATTTGAATCATTTTTCTTTCTCCAACTTGTCCCGCCGGCGGAACCTTCGGTTCCCGGGCGGTCAGTCTTGGATCCGTCTGCAGCCGCCGGAAGTGGACCGCGACGGTTGCTGGATGGGTTCGCCCCGCGAACTACGCTGCAGGCGATCGAAAACAACAGAAGATTATACTGTTTTTCCCGGGTCCCCGCAAGAGAGGTGGACCTTCGGGGTCAGACCGCGCGCGCCTTCTCGAGCAGCTTCACCGCCTTCCATGCCTTGGTCTTGGCAATCGGGCGGGTTTCCGCGATCTCCACCAGGTCTCCCTCGTGGAACTCGTTGTTCTCGTCATGCACGTGATATTTCTTCGATCGCGTGAGGAACTTGCCGTACAAGGCATGCTTGACCCGGCGCTCCACCAGCACGGTCCGCGTCTTGTTCATTTTGTCGCTCACGACACGCCCGACCAGCGTGCGCTGCATCTTGGTCTCGCTCATTTCTTGCCCGCCTTTTCACGGATAACGGTCCTGACCCTCGCGATGTCATGCCGCGTCAGTTTTAATTGGCTCGTGTTGTTGAGCTGCTGCGTGGCTTGCTGCATACGCAGGCTGAATTGGGCCTTCAGCAGGTCCAGCAGTTCCTTGTTGAGGTCGGCGTCGCTTTTCGCGCGCAATTCGCTCGGTTTCATCGGTTACGCTCCCACCTGGCGGATGACGAAGGCCGTCGCGATCGGCAGCTTGGCGGCGGCGAGCCTGAACGCCTCCCGCGCCAGGGTCTCGTCCACGCCGTCCATTTCGTACAGCACCTTGCCGGGCTGGATCTCTGCGACGAAATATTCCGGATTGCCCTTGCCGTTGCCCATGCGGACCTCGGCAGGTTTTTGCGAAATCGGCTTGTCCGGGAAAATCCGGATCCAGATCCGGCCGCCGCGCTTGATATGACGCGTCATGGCGCGGCGTGCCGCCTCGATCTGGCGGGCGGTAAGCCGCCCGCGGCCGATCGATTTGAGGCCAAACTCACCGAAGGAGACCTTGTTACCGCGCGTCGCGATGCCGCGGTTGCGCCCCTTCTGCTGTTTGCGGTACTTCTGTCGTGCTGGCTGCAGCATGTCATGCCCCCGGTTTCTTCACGGTTTTGGCGGCGGTCTTGGTCGCGGTCTTGGTCGAGGTCTTTGTCGCGGTCTTGCCAGCGGGCTTGGCTGCAGTCTTGGCAGTGCTCTTGCCGGGCGCACTCTTGGCAGCGGGCTTGGCCGGCGCCCTGGGATCCGGTTTCGCTGCCGGCGCTGGCTCGCCCGCTGGCTTCGCCCTGCGCGTCACGCGGGCTTTGGTTTCGGATTTCTCGCCGATCTTGGCCTCCGGGGAAGCAGCGACTTCGGCCTCCGGCTTCTTCAGCGGCGGTTTTGGCACTGCCTTGCGCACCCTGCGCTCCGGAATCGGTTCGCTGGGGAAGGGCGTCGAAGGCATATTGGCCGGCTGCTCGTTCTTCGCCAGCACCTCGCCCTTGAACACCCAGACCTTGATACCGATCACTCCATAGGTCGTCTTGGCTTCCGAAAAACCATAATCGATATCGGCACGCAAGGTATGGAGCGGCACACGGCCCTCGCGATACCACTCGCATCGCGCAATTTCGATGCCGTTGAGCCGCCCCGAGCTCATGATCTTGATTCCCTGTGCGCCCAGCCTCATGGCGTTCTGCATGGCCCGCTTCATGGCGCGGCGGAACATGATCCGCTTCTCGAGCTGCTGCCCGATCGAGTCGGCAATCAACTGCGCATCGAGCTCCGGCTTGCGGATTTCCTCGATATTGACGTGCACCGGCACCCCCATCAGGCGCTGCAGTTGCGCCTTGAGCGCCTCGATTTCCTCGCCCTTCTTGCCGATCACCACGCCGGGGCGCGCCGAGTACACAGTGATGCGCGCATTCTTCGCCGGACGCTCGATGACGACGCGGCCAACCGAAGCATGTGCAAGCTTCTTGCGGAGAAATTCGCGGACCTTGATGTCTTCGGCCAGCATGCCCGCAAAATTGCGGTCGTTCGCATACCAGCGCGACGCCCAGTTGTGGTTCACCGAAAGGCGGAAGCCGGTCGGATGTATTTTCTGTCCCATTGCGCTTGTCCCTTACTTCTTCGCCTGATCGGCCACGGTGATGTAGATGTGGCAGGTTTGCTTGATGATTCGGTTGCCGCGGCCCTTGGCGCGTGCGGTAAAGCGCTTCAGCGAGGTGCCCTGCTCGACGTGAATCGTCTGCACCTTGAGTTCGTCGATGTCCGCACCGTCGTTGTGCTCGGCGTTGGCGATTGCCGATTCGAGCAGCTTCTTGACGATGAACGCGCCCTTTTTCGGGCTGAATGCGAGCAGGTTCAGCGCCTTCTCCACGTGCATGCCCCGGATCTGGTCGGCAACCAGCCGGCCCTTCTGGGCCGACAGGCGCACGCCGCGCAATTTCGCTGTGGTTTCCATCGTGTTCACCTATTTCTTTACCACGGTCTTTTTCTCGGACGAATGGCCCTTGAACGTGCGCGTCAGGGAGAACTCGCCCAGTTTGTGGCCGACCATGTTTTCGGTGATGTACACCGGAATGTGCTGCTTGCCGTTGTGGATTGCGATCGTGAGGCCGACGAAATCCGGCAGTATCGTCGAGCGACGCGACCAGGTCTTGATCGGACGCTTGTCCGAGGTCGCGCGCGCGGAATCCACCTTCTTCAACAGATGGTCGTCGACAAACGGCCCTTTTTTGACTGAACGTGCCATGGCGGTCTAATCCTTGCTTCCGTTACTTCTTGTGGCGGCGGCTGACGATCATGCCGGCCGTGCGCTTGTTGCGGCGGGTGCGAAAACCCTTGGTCGGCGTGCCCCAGGGGCTGCAGGGATCGCGACCGGCGGCGGTCTTTCCCTCGCCACCGCCGTGCGGGTGATCAATCGGGTTCATCGCGACACCGCGTACCGTCGGCCGGATGCCGCGCCAGCGTTGCGCGCCGGCCTTGCCGATCGAACGCAGCGAATTCTCCTCGTTGCCGACTTCGCCGATGGTGGCGCGGCATTCGATGTGGACCTTGCGGATTTCGCCCGAGCGCAGGCGCAGCTGCGCGTAGCTGCCTTCACGCGCCAGCAATTGCACCGAAGTACCTGCCGCACGCGCCAACTGGGCGCCCTTGCCAGGAAGCATTTCAACGCAATGGATCGTGGTGCCCACCGGAATATTCCGCAGCGGAAGCGCGTTGCCCGACTTGATCGGCGCATCTGCGCCGCTCATCAGCTGGGTGCCGGCGGCTATTCCCTTTGGGGCGACGATGTAACGCCGCTCGCCGTCCGCGTAGCAAAGCAGCGCGATGTTGGCGCTGCGGTTGGGATCATATTCGAGCCGCTCTACCTTCGCCGGCACGCCGTCCTTGTTGCGCCGGAAGTCGATCAGGCGATAAGCCTGCTTGTGGCCGCCGCCCTGGTGGCGCATCGTGATGTGGCCGTTATTGTTGCGGCCGGCCTTCTTCGATTGCGACGAGGTCAGGCTGGCGTGCGGCTTGCCCTTGTGCAGATCGGGGTTGACCACCTTGACCACGGCGCGGCGGCCGGGCGAGGTCGGTTTGACTTTGACCAGCGCCATTATGCGTTCTCCCCAGCGGCAAAATTGATTTCCTGGCCGGGTTTCAGCGTCACGTAGGCCTTCTTCCAGCCCGGGCGCCTGCCGACGAAGCGGCCGTGCTTCTTTTCCTTGCCCTTGACGTTGGCGACCTGCACAGCAAGCACTTCGATCTTCTGGTCCTTGGTGCTGAACATCATTTCGACGGCGGCCTTGATTTCGGGTTTGGTCGCATCCTTCGCCACCTTGAACACGACTTGTTCGTGACGCTCCGCGACGTAGGTGCTCTTTTCGGAGATCACCGGCGCGAGCAGGACCTGCATCAGCCGTTCCTGTGTTTTCTGGGCGAGCGCGCTCATGCCAGCATCTCCTCGATTTTTGCCATCGCGCCCTTGGTCATCAGCACGTTGGCGTAGTGCACCAGCGACACCGGATCGGCGTGCTGCGCCTCGACCACCTGCACGTTGATGAGGTTGCGCGACGACAGGTACAGGTTTTCGTCGAATTCGCCGGTGATCACCAGCACCGACTCGTAGCCCATTCCCTTCAATTTTTGCGCGAGCAACTTGGTTTTCGGCGCGTCGAGCGTCAGGCTGTCGACCACCGCGATGCGGTTTTCCCGCGCCAGCTGCGAGAGGATCGAGCACATTCCGGCGCGGAACATCTTCTTGTTCACCTTGTGGCTGAAGTTCTCGTCGGGGCTCGACGGGAAAATCTTGCCGCCTCCGCGCCACAACGGGGAAGCGGTCATGCCGGCACGGGCGCGGCCGGTGCCTTTCTGGCGCCACGGCTTCTTGGTCGAGTGGCGCACTTCGGCGCGGCCCTTCTGGGCACGCGTGCCGGCACGGCCATTGGCCTGGTATGCGATCACCACCTGGTGCACCAGCGCCTCGTTGAAATCGCGCCCGAACACCGTATCCGCCGCGTTGCAGGTCGAGGCCTGGCCCTTATCGTCGATGAGCTTGAGTTCCATTACGCCCCCGCCTTCGCGGCTTTTGCCTTCGCCGCCGGACGCACGATGATGTTGCCGCCCCGGCTTCCCGGAACCGCACCCTTGATCAAGAGCAGCCCGCGCTCGGTGTCGATGCGCACGATTTCGAGGCTCTGCGTGGTGCGCTTCACCGCGCCAAGATGGCCGGCCATTTTCTTCCCCGGAAACACACGGCCCGGATCCTGCGCCATGCCGATCGAGCCCGCAGAATTGTGCGAACGCGAATTGCCGTGGCTGGCGCGGTTGGAGGAGAAATGGTGGCGTCTGATCGCGCCGGCAAAACCCTTGCCCTGCGTCGTGCCGGAGACGTCGACCAACTGGCCGACTTTGAACACGTCGACGCCGATCTTGCCGCCGACGGCGATACCCGCGAGGTCTGCGGCTTTCACCGGAAATTCGCGCAGCACGCTGCCCGCTTCGACACCCGCCTTGGCAAGGTGGCCGGCTGCCGGCTTGTTGACTCGGGAGGCACGACGCGTGCCGAAGGCCACCTGAACGGCTGAGTAACCGTCCATTTCAGGGGTTTTGATCTGGGTCACGCGATTGTTCGACACATCGAGCACTGTCACCGGAACGGAATCGCCGTCCGCGGTGAATACGCGCGTCATGCCGACCTTGCGACCGACAAGGCCTAGGCTCATGGTTCTTCTCCAAACCCCGATATCGATTGACCGGGACCGATAATTGCGGGTACTTGACCTTGCGGTACTGCACCCGGCGAAAAGGTCGCGATATTACGCGACCAAGGGCATTATTGCAACTTGATTTCGACGTCGACACCCGCCGGCAGGTCGAGTTTCATCAGCGCGTCGACGGTCTTGTCCGTCGGATCGATGATGTCCATCAACCGAAGATGCGTGCGCATTTCGAACTGGTCGCGCGAGGTCTTGTTCACGTGCGGGCTTCTCAGCACGTCCCAACGCTCGATGCGGGTGGGCAGTGGCACCGGGCCCTTGACCACCGCGCCGGTGCGCTTCGCGGTTTCTACGATCTCGAGCGCCGACTGGTCGATCAACCGGTAGTCGAACGCCTTCAGGCGGATGCGGATCTTCTGGCTTTGCATGTTTGTGTACCCGTGAGGCGCGAGGCGCTGGGAACGGTGGCGGGGGATGAGCCCCGCCCTGGTTCCGGCGCGCCCGGCGCGTTACTCGATAATTTTCGCCACGACGCCGGCGCCGACGGTGCGGCCACCCTCGCGG
>Ga0315281_10003846_pt1 | contig 21946 bp, 20 predicted proteins | sample YL17G07_0_MG_FD_204540 | JGI IMG/M metagenome (GOLD analysis project Ga0315281, IMG submission 204540) | Sediment microbial communities from Yellowstone Lake, YNP, Wyoming, USA - YL17G07_0 | ecosystem: Environmental > Aquatic > Freshwater > Lake > Sediment | place: USA: Wyoming | collected... | reverse complement strand
ACAGCACCAAGAAAAACAACGACACGACTAGATTTCGTTTTCCCTTCAATACATAGATGAAGAAAATGATGTACGGAATTAACAACACTAATCCGAAAAGCATGAGAGGACTCCACGTAAGCACAAGTAGCCCGATCAGCAGGAGCGCCACGATTCCATAAATTCTACGCGCTCGTTGTTCCCACTTTGGCAGCGACGTTGCCGGCATCTTTTTCTTTGATGGATTTTTATTGAACCAGCCCATAAATATTATTCGATTTGCCTAATTATAAAATCAGATACAATTGAAATCCCATCTCTCCGAATGATTTTCTAATACCCATCTAATGAAACTATAAATTCTAAAATCATTAGATAGGTATTAGGAATGGGTTAAAACAGGACAGTTTAAAATCCGTCTGGTTCTTAAATTGTGAATAGAGGTACCTTGAGATACCTTTTTGCATTTCAAAATACCTGAAGATATCCGAAGATGTAACCTCTTTCATTATTTTTTTTACATTATATCTGCATCTTAGAAAAGAGATAACTGCCAATAGCAAGAAAAACTGCCGTGAAAACACCGATAACAATAGTATTAGCTGTAATATTTGCAGTACTTGGAGTGATTAGTTTCCTATTAAGCTTTGGTGGACATAGAATTCTAGGAATAGTATTCTTCATAATAGCAGCAGTGATAGCAGTATACTATTACATCAAGCAAAAGAAATAAGCAGAACTAAAATTAAAAGCTTTGAAGGAAAATCTTAATTTTTTTAAAGTTATTTTTCTTTTCTAATACTCCTCTATTAGCATTGCCATAAAACTCGTCCATCCTTGACTGGAGATATGGGTTAAGAAAACAATAACCTTGTTCCCACAATTCTTTTGTTGAACCTGCATATATTGCTAGACAATATGATTCTGTATCAGGCTTTGATTTGCGTGGTGAAGAACAGTCAATACGAAGGTCCGTTAGGAGTTTGTCATAATCTTCCAGGATGCTCTGAGAGCGATTGCTAAACCATAATCTACCGTGATTAAAATATGCTCCGGTGGCAATTAATCCATGAATGAATTCTCTTTTTATACCGTTTGATTGATTAACTAATTGCGGAGGTAAATGTTTTTCTTCTCCTCTGGATGGAACTCCTAAATTTCTAAGCCATTTGCAAAGTGCTCTAGAGCTATATTCGAGAGTTGGATGTGAGAGCTCTCCAAATTCAAGGCAACTGTCCTTTACGATTAAGCTTGCCTTCTTGTGATTGCGTGACGCAATCTCCACCCACAAATTGAATGCTTCATCAAAATCTATTTGAATAATTTTGGATAATTCCAAATCAACTTTTTTGAGGTAAATCCATAGAGTGTTTTTCGCAGCCACCAAATCGCCACACCCATAAGCATAGCTCACACATCTCATTGCACTTTTCTCAGTAAATTTTGGCAACCTGACTCCTCGTTTTATATCATGAAGGCTAAACATTTCTATTGAGTTATTGTTTTCATCTGGGTTTGATTCACTGAGTTTTTGCTGAATAAGAAATCTGTCCATGCCGCCATATATTATTTTTAAAATTTTCCACCACTCCTCTTCTTGCCAATGACTTCTTGAACCAGAGAGCCTGCAAATCAAATATGGTGATACCATAACAGCTCCATGACTACGATTGTGGTGAGGGCATTTTGGAGACATTTTGTGAAGTGTCTGAGCAGCAGCTTCAAACCTGGGCGATAATCGCAAATGATACTCGTGAAGTGGCAACTCTCTTATATAATCAACTGTATTCCTAGCCACTTCTTCAGTTACATCCAATCTATCAGTTAAAAATTTTATCCAAATGTCATATCTTTCTTCTTTACTCTTGGACCAATATCCATCTTCCAGTTCCTTTGGGATTTGCCTTTTCATTTTAACTATAAAGATTCTAAAGCTTTTAACACTATCTGCTGCAATCACCAAAAATAAAATCCATAGAGTCAAGCAAAGATTAAACTTCAAAACCAAGTAAATCATATGACGATGTATTACTTCTGGAGGATGGTGGACAGGGTCATCGATGATTCCGACATCCTGCTGGAAGTCATAGACGCCCGCATGCCGGACCTCACGCGCAACAAAAGGGTGGAGAACAAGGTCCGTCGGAAAAGAAAGTTTCTTGTCATCGTGATAAACAAATCTGACCTGATAACTAGAAAGATGAGGATCGACATCTTGCGAAGATTCAAATCAAGGGAACTTGCCTTTGTCTCTTGCAAAAGCAGGATGGGAATCCCGACTCTGAGGGAAATCATATTCGATCTGGCCAAAAGGAGGCGACATTGGAATTATACAAAAGTCGGTGTCATCGGTTACCCGAACACAGGCAAGTCTTCGGTGATAAACGCTCTGGTCGGCAGATCGGTCGTGAAAACTTCTCCAATCCCGGGACTGACCAGAGGGGTACAATGGATAAGGTGGGAGGGTGACATCATGTTTTCTGACACGCCGGGAGTGATACCTTTTGGCGAGAAGGACGAGACTGAGCAGGCGATGATGGCAATCATAGATCCGAACAAGCTTGAAAACCCGGACCTTGCTGCCATGAGAATAATTCAGCTGTTCTTGGACTGCAACAAGAGAGGCTTGGAGAAATTCTATGATGTGAAGATAGAGACAGATGACGTTTCTGAAATCCTATTGGAAATCGGAAAAAGGAAAAGCTTCCTCATGAAAGGGGGCAAGGTAGACGAATCAAGGACTTCATTGGCCATGATCAGGGACTGGCAGAGGGGAAATCTGCTGCTGAATGTTTGATTCCTCTCACATGATATTCAATAGATTTTCTAACATTCTCCGTTAGAATCAATTGATTTTCAAGGGAAAAGAACAGATCAAATATAAACCAATGCCAGAAGTGTTAAAATTAAATAAGTACTTGAGGTAAAAGTCACATAATAAAGTTTTTCTTGAATTGATATGGCAGCAAAGATGAAAGACAGAACAATTAATATGAATTCAACAACTCCAAATTTCTTTGTGAATGAAGATTTGTTATTTTTCCAGTTATTCTCGTTATCTCCGAATTTCGGTGTTCTGAAAAAATTAATTCTTTTGTTAAAAAATCCTTCTATGAATCCTATTGAGTTATAAATCGAGATTGGCCCTATGAAAAAAACTGAACTGAGTATTGGTAATAAGTAATTCTTAAAAGAAAGTTTTCGTATTTTAACTATGAACAGAACTGTTGTTAGGGTGTAAAGGTTTAGAATTGAAGAAAACAGGATATAAGCAATCGAGCTGAATATTTGATGAACAGACTGGATTGACATAATCAAGCCAGCGAAAGAAATCAATGTAAATAAAAAGATAGATAGTCCAGCCACTGGTAAAATAATGCCAAAAACAAATTCAATTTTTTGAAAAAGAGACAGGTTGCTTTTTAAAACATCTTTAAAATTTTTGCGATAGAGTTGTCCATTTCCTTTGTTAACTCTTGTGGCATTTTTTTTCAAAATATAATAACAAGGGTTTGCCTCCATAGTTGCTACAATTTTTGAATTGACATAATCTCCGCTACCACCATTAATCCAAGTCCTAAAGGATACATCAAAATCATCTGAAATCATGTTTGGCCACCACCCACCTATTTTTTTAAGAAAATCTGTTTCAAGTAAAACACAGCCACCATAATATCCAAAAGGTATTTTGAATATACTTAAAGATTTTTTAGTTATTTCATCTGCTAAAAAAGAATAAAAGGTATAGATTTTTGTTATGGGACTAAAAGTTTTGTTGTAAAAATCGCGTCGGAAATTAACATATTTTTTATCAGGGTTGGCCATAAGGTATGACACAAGATTTTTAAGTGAATCCTTTTGAATTAATGTATCAGCATCAATTCCAAGTATATATTTGCCAGTTGCCACTTTCAAACCTTCATTCAATGCGCCAGATTTCAACCCCTTTCTTTCTTCTCTATGTATTAATCTTGTTTCAAAACCCAGTTTTTTAATTTTATTTAGTTGATCTTTGGCAATTTCAAAAGTGCCGTCATTGGAATCATCGACTAAAATTATTTGTAATTTGCTCTTTGGATAGTCCAAATTCGTCAAATTTTTAAGCGTATCGCTTATAACATACTTTTCATTGTAACTTGCAATCAGTATGCTTACTCTAGGTAATTCTTTTTTTGCAAGTATTTTAAAAACTGGTTTAGATTTTTTTAATCGCGAAAGAAAGAACAGGGTCAGGTAATTTAATTGCAAGGTGCATGGAATTAAAAATAAAGCCCAAAGGATATAAAAAAAAGTTGAATCAAGGTTTAATCCCATATAATAAAATGAATATTAGTATTTTAATAATGGACACTGGATTTTAGAAAAAAAAGAAAAAAAATCAAACAACGTCAAAGTCCTTCACGTAGATGTCCAAAGACTTGCTGTCGATCAGCTGGAAGTTCATAAGATATCTGCCGCTGCTGTCTGTGACATTCTGGTTTATTGATTCGTCTGTGTTCGGATTGGCCGAGTTTGCAAAAGCTAGAACCTCGACTCCTTCTATTGTTTGACCTGTCAGCTCGTCGATCACATATCCTGTTATTGCCGAAGGCTTGTATCTGACTTTTACCGTGATATAAGCTGTCGTGCTTGAGAAGCTGATGTTGAATGGCTGATCAACGACATCCGAATATTCTCCAAGGTTTAAAGCGGAGACTGATTTGATGCTGTTGATAACTGAGCTGCTGACGAAGAAGTAAGTTTTCCCGTTCACCAGTCCAGTGCTTCTCGCAACTTCATTCCCGTTGACGTCTTTCAGGATCACGACCGTGTCGTTGCTGTCGAATGTCAGATAAGAGGATGTCACATTCTCCTTCTGGAACCTCACAGTCAAGTTGTAGGAGTTTCTCACGGTTATGTTCTTCTCGTAGACCTCGCCAGGATACAAGGTCTTGTCAAATGCCTTGCTGAACAGGCCAGTCAGGCTGTAGCTGCTTGCTGCCAAAGAAACTATTGCTATTACTAAAACGCCTAGCAAAAGATATTTTTTCAATTTGCTCACCTAACAGAGAGAACGAAAAGGAAGTTGTAATATAGTTTTGGAACTTCCCCCAGTTGTGAAAAATCAGAAAATCACCACCCAAGTTAGTAAAAATATCACAAGTTTTTATTTTCATACGGGCACAATTTCAAAACCGGGCAGATCCCGCATCTAGGAAACCTTGCAGTGCAAAATTCTTTCCCGAATTCAACCAGCAGATGGTTTACAACCAATCTTTCCTTCCCTTTGAAGATTTCATGCAAATCCTCCCTTATCTCCTCTGGATTTTTGCGATTAGTCAGATGCCACCTTCTTGCGATCACAGCCACGTGCGTATCCACTGGTATGACAGAATCGTTAAAACCAAAGCACAAGACACAGTCAGCGGTCTTCCCTCCCACTCCTGGCAGCTCCATCAGCTCTTCCCTTGTTCTTGGAACCCTGCCACCATATTTTTCAGCAAGAATCTTTGAAAGCTCTTTTATCCTCTTCGCCTTCTGGTTGTAAAATCCGACAGGCTTGATCAATCTAGCAATCTCTTTTTCAGAAAGTTTCAGGAAGTCTTCAGGCCTTTTCACGAATCTAAAAAGTCTTTCATTTGTCGGCCATGTGACTTCGTCCCTGGTCCTTTGAGAAAGGACTGTTCCAATAAGAACCCTGAACGGCTCTTCTCTTCTAATTTTTATTTTGTATCTTTTACTTAGAATCTTTACAATCCTTTCAATTCTCATAATCTTTTTCTGTATCTTTTCATTAATAACGAGTTTGAAACCACAGAGACAGAGCTGAGAGCCATTGCAGCTGCTCCTATCATGGGGTTTAGCAGGAATCCTGTGAAAGGATAAAGAATTCCAGCGGCTATCGGGATGCCAACAGAATTATAAGCGAAAGCCCAGAAAAGATTTTGCTTTATTTTCTTTATCGTGTACTTGCTGAGATCAATCGCAGTCACCACGTCTCTCAAATCGTCCTTTATCAAGACAATCTGTCCGGTCTCCAAGGCAACATCTGTCCCGGCACCAAGCGCAATCCCGACGTCTGCCCTTGCCAATGCCGGAGCATCGTTTATCCCATCGCCGACCATCGCAACAAATTTTCCTGCCTTCTGCAATTTCTCAATTTCCTTTTCCTTGTCCTGAGGCAAAACTTCTGCAAGGGTTTGATCGACACCAAGCTGCTTGGCCACCGCTTCAGCTGTTCTCTTGTTGTCGCCAGTGATTACCACGACTTCCTTTCCCATCTCTTGCAACTTCAGGACCGCTTCCTTTGAGAATTCCTTCAGCGTGTCAGCGACTGCAACCAGCCCGACAACCTCTTCATTCAACGCAAGCATCATCACAGTCTTCCCTTCGTTCTCCAGGCCGAATACCCTTTCCTCAAATTTTTCAACATCTATTCCATTTTTTTTCATAAGGTTCCTGTTCCCGAAAAGTATTGCTCTATTGCCATGCTTGGCAGCTATTCCGAAGCCAAGCAATGCTTCGAATGATTCCGGCTCTGGGATTTCAATATTCTCTTCCTCCGATTTTTTGATTATGGCTTCTGCAAGAGGATGCTCTGATTTTTTCTCGGCAATCGCAGCATATTTTAAGATTTCCTTATCGCTCAAATCATCTGTTGGTATTATATCAGTGACTTGTGGCTTTCCTTTGGTCAGGGTTCCTGTCTTGTCAAAAACAACAGTAGTTATCTTGTTAACATTCTCCAGAGCTTCTGAGCTCTTGATCAGAATTCCGTTCTCTGCAGCCTTCCCAGTCCCGACGATTATTGCCGTGGGAGTTGCCAGGCCAAGCGCGCATGGGCATGCGATTATCAGCACAGAGATGAAAACAGTCAGTGAAAAAGCAAACGTCTGGCCGACAAAATACCACAATAAAGATGAAACAACTGCGATGAGGATGACCGAAGGGACGAAGTAACTGCTAACTCTGTCTGCCAACCTCTGAATCGGTGCCTTGCTTCCCTGCGCTTCCTCTACCAGTTCTATTATCTGGTTAAGGACAGTGTCCTTTCCGACTTTTGTTGTCCTGAACTTGAACGAGCCGTGCTTGTTGATTGTCGCCCCTATCACGGTGTCTCCTTTCTTCTTTTCAACCGGGATGCTCTCTCCTGTTATCATCGACTCGTCCACAGAAGAAAATCCTTCCACCACTTCCCCATCGACCGGTATCTTTTCACCAGGTTTTACAACTATGACATCCCCTACCACCACATCGTCAATCGGAATTTCCGTTTCTTTTCCATCTCTTATCACAATCGCAGTCTTCGGCTTCAATCCCATCAGCTTTTTGACAGCTTCCGAAGCCTTCCCCTTGCTGACTGCCTCAAGCCACTTTCCAAGGACTATGAAGGTGATTATTATCGAAGAGGTGTCAAAGTATAGGTAATTTCCTAAACTTGGGAGAAGGATAATCGCAAGGCTGTAAAAATATGCAGCAGATGTCCCTACTGCAATCAGAGTGTCCATGTTCGCGCTCTTTGTCTTGAGTGAAAGAAGAGCCCCCTTGTAGAACCTATAGCCGACTAAAAACTGGATCGGGGTGGCAAGAACCAGAAGAGCAATCTCCTGATATGGGACTTCGATAAAAAACCATTCTGGGAAAGACAAAATAAAAACTGGAATCGACAAAATCAAAGACAGAAAAAGCAAATGCTTCAATCTTTTGATTTCCTTTTCTCGAACTTCCTTTTCCCTGTCAGAAGGTTCTTCAGAAACCTCTTCTTCTATCACCTTGTAGCCGAGCCGCTCTACAGATTTCTTTATTTTCTCTTCGCCCGTGATGTTTTCATCGAATTCTACATTTAGCTTTTCCGTGGCGAAGTTGACATTTGCACTGCTTACCCCTTCCATTTTCTTTATGGCTGACTCTATGTTCAGTGCGCATGAGGCGCAATGCATTCCTGACACCGGCATCGATTTTTTCTTCATACAATACACCTTCGCATATTATTCTTTAACTCTCTATAAAACTTAATCAATTGTTTCTGTTAAATTGCAGTTGCTTTGTAGGTTTTGAACACATCCAGAGAGAGGATTTGTGATTTTGATGTTTTTGCAGAGTCATACTTCACATCGAAGATGTTAGGTAGGCTGAATTTGACGTCTGTGACGCCGTTTATTGTCTTTAGTTCTTGTGTTATCAGCGGCGCATGCCCGGAGCACGGTATGTCAACTTGCAATTTCAACGAAGATGTGCTGCCAGTTGCACTGACAAGCGAGCCTGTTGCTGGAGAAGATAAGGTAACATTCGCTAGAAGAGGGAATACCACGAGGAACAGCAACAAGTTAATCCCTATAGTTGATCCGTACATCGTCGAAAGGTATTTCCATTTTCTCTTTACTCCAGCTGACGACAGTATGCCATTCTTCTTAAGATAAAAAGCCGAAGAGATGGTTGCAAATGACACTGATATCAGAACAAGTATATAGAAGAAGTATCTGTTCAATAAAATGGGCTTGAAGAATTGCATCAGCGCTGTGGCCCCAAGCACAGAGACTATGATGAATGCTATGCAGCCTATGTGCGGAATCAAGCCATAGGCTATGCCCTGCAAAATGTTTTTGCCTTTTCCTTCGGATTCTTTTGAATTGCTTTCCATTTTTTCACTCTCTTTTATTTTTGATGAATCTTTTGAATTTTCCCTCGCACTTGTAGCAGCAGAATTTATTCATGCCCTCTGTAGGCATCCCGCACAACCTGCAATATCTTGTCATTTTGTTTGGAATGTCCGCATCGCTTGCAATCGCTCTCCCGCAAATTGTGCATGCGGGAAAAATTTCATCTATCATGCTAGAACTAACGCCAGAAACAGCATATAATCAGTATCGTGAAACTAGTTTCATTGCTTTAACATGACGACATTTGTCATTCCGCGTCTCTTTCTCTCTACAAGCCGCTTCCCTTCGAGCCTATCAAGAATCCTTGTGACCTTGACTTTGTTGAAATTTGTCTTCTCAGCAAGATCCGACTGGAATATTGTCCCTTCGGATTCGATTATTTTATTCAGAACCAGTTTTTCATCAGCTGCCAATTCATTCATTATTTTTTTGTAATTCCCCTTTGTGATTTTTTTCGGCTCCAGTTGCTCTTTTATCCTCTTGATTCTTGTGACTATCCTCTCCTCTTCCCCGAAGAATATCAGGTAAAGCCCAATCAAAACAACAAAAGCCATTATCCCTATGCTGAGATTTGTTTGGAAATTGATCGTCCCCCACATCGGGCAGCTTGTTCCGTGCGAACAGGATGTGTTTATTATGTCAGTCAGAGCTCTGTTGAAGGAGAATATTATGAAACCTATGAGGGCTGCAATCGCGATTATCAAAATTCCTACGATTCGGTTTTTCATACTATAGTAAGGAACGCCCTCCTTATTTAAGCCTTTTGTATAATAGATTGTGTTGCCATCCACGTCTGAAGAAAGGTCAGGCAAGCAACAAATCCACAACAGAAATGTTTATCAATAAGCAAGATGTTATAATAATTGATTTTTTCGTTTATGAGTTCCCGACATATAACATATACTCCTCCTGCGCTTAGCGTAAGCTATAGGTGAAAAGATGGTCTTCAATCTTCTGAACAAGGAACTGCAAAAAATAATTGGAAAGAGGTTCAAAGAGCCTACTCTTCCCCAGAAACTGGCAATCAAGTCAATACTGGAAGGGAAGAACATTCTGCTGCTTGCGCAAGTTGGAACAGGAAAGACTGAATCGGCGATGCTCCCTCTCCTACATTTCGTCATGGAACAGAAACCAAATCCGATCAGCATCCTCTACATCACTCCCCTGAAAAGTTTGAACAGGGACATGCTGGACAGATTGCTGTGGTGGTGCAATGAGATTGGAATAGAAGTTTCTGTCCGCCACGGAGACACAACCGCCTACGAGAGAAGGCAGCAGGCAGAATTCCCTCCCCAGCTTTTGATCACAACTCCGGAGACCCTTCAGGCAATTCTCCCGGGAAAGGTGATCAGGGAACATCTGAAAAACATAAAGTGGGTCGTGGTCGACGAGGCACATGAAATCGCCGACAGCAAGAGAGGAGTCCAGCTGACCCTGGCACTTGAAAGGCTGAAGGCATTGAGCGAGCACGATTTCCAGATCATCGGTTTATCGGCGACAGTCGGCTCTCCCGAAGAGGTCGCGAAGTTCATCTGCCCGCAGAACAACGTGGAGATAATCAAGGCGGTGACGTCGAAGACCATGGACATCAAAGTAATAAACCCGAAGATAGAGGCAGCTGACATAAGAAACGGGGAGAAGGTTTTCACTTCAAGTGAAACAGCTGCAAGGCTGAGAGTGATAATGGAGATGATAAAAAAATCAAGGTCTGTCCTGACTTTCACGAACACGAGGGAATTTGCGGAAATACTTTCATCTAGGATAAAAACTTTGGACAGGGATTTTCCTGCAGGAGTTCACCACAGCTCGCTCAGCAAGGATGTGAGGATAAAGACTGAGAAGGAGTTCAAGGAAGAAAAAATAAAATCGATAATCTCGACTTCGAGCCTGCAGCTGGGGATAGACATCGGCTCTGTGGATTTAGTTCTGCAGTACATGTCTCCAAGGACGATATCCCAATGCATCCAGCGTGTGGGAAGAAGCGGACATGGGGCTGAGAAAGTTTCAAAAGGAATAATCATCTCAACGGACGAGGATGATATTTTTGAGTCGGCTGTGATCGCAAGGAAGGCATTGAAGGAGGAGCTCGAACCGCTGAAGTTCCATGAAAAAGCGCTGGATGTCCTGGCTCATCAGATTGTCGGGCTGACTATGGACTATTGGAAGATTGATTTTCAGAAGGCTTTTGATATCGTCAAGAAAGCATACCCGTACAGGCAGCTGAGCTATGAAGAATTCATGGAAGTCTGCAAACAGCTTCAAAATTTAGGACTTGTTTTCCTGAACGGTGAGATAAAGAAAAAACAGAGAGGTTTCGAATACTACTATTCAAACTTGAGCACAATCCCTGACACGAAGCAGTACAAGATAGTCAACACTCTTGACAGGAACTTCGTCGGCGTCCTCGACGAGGAATTTGTCGCCCTTCACGGTGAAAGGAACACAAACTTTATAGTCAAGGGAGAGGCCTGGAAAATCATTGACATCCAGGAGGACAAGATTTTTGTCGAGCCTGTTGTCGACATAGAAGCCGCGATACCGGGATGGGAGGGAGAACTGATTCCTGTCCCTTTCGAGGTCGCCCAGGAAGTCGGAAGACTGAGAAGGCTAATCAGTGAAGGGCTGGAAAAAGGCGAAGATGTCGCAGCCGAAGTCCAGAAAAAATATCCAGTTGATGAAAATTCTGCGAGAAAGATGGTGAAGCTGGTCAAGAAGCAGGCCGAGTACGGAGCAGTCCCTGACGACAAAAACATTTTGATCGAGGATTTTGAAAACACGGTTATCATCCACACCTGCTTGGGTTCGATGGTGAATGATACTCTCGGAAGGTTCATCATCTCGCTTTTGACGGCAAGGCTCGGATCTGTCGGCCTGAGGACCGATCCTTATCGGATAGTTTTAGAGTTCCAGGCCAAGAATCTTGAACTGGTAAAGGAAATTTTGAAAACAGACCCTGGGTTGATCAGGAACTATCTTGAATTGAGCCTGACAAAAAGCAACCTGTTTGAGTGGAAGTTCGTGCACGTGGCAAAAAGATTCGGGGCGATATCAAGAGGAGCGGACTATGGAAAAATCAGGATGGGAAAAATAATTGACAGCTACGTCGGGACTCCGATATACAAGGAAACCATGAAGGAACTGGAAATCGAGAAGCTGGACGTGGAAAGGACTGAAGAAACCTTGAGAAAAATCCAGAAGAATGAGATTCATTTAATCTTCAAGTCAGGGCTCTCACCGATTGGAAAGCTCGGGATAAAAAGAAAATATGCCGAAGTAGTCGGGCCTGAAAGGCCCGAGGTGGAAATCTTCGACCTTTTTAGGAAGAGGCTGATGAACACAAAAGTGAAGCTGGTGTGTGTGAACTGCGGGCAGTGGTCCAGGACTTTTTCAGTCAAAGAGCTTCCCAAGGAGATCAAGTGCAGCAAGTGCGAGGCCAAGCTTCTGGGAATAGTCCATCCGTCAAGGACTGAGTTTGAAAAACTTATCAAGAAGAAGTTGAAAGGCACGAAACTGACAGACGAGGAGGGCAAAAGGTTTGAAAGAGTGCGGAACAGTGCGGACTTGTTTTTGGTTTACGGACCGAAGGCGGCAATTGCCCTGGCTGCGAAAGGTGTAGGGCCGCAGACAGCCAGCAGGATATTGGCAAAATTCCACAAGAATGAAGATGATCTACTCAGGGACATCCTAGAAGCCGAGAGGCTGTATCTGAAGAACAAAAGATTCTGGAAAGTCTAATTTTTTCTTAACTCAAAAACTTAACAATCATCCGCAGTATTTCATACAGAGTGAGTTAGTTGCATAGCATGTACTTCGAGAAGCACAACAATAAGAGTAAATACTACATGTTTTGCTGCCACAATAACAGATACTCCATCCTCCACCTGAGTTAGAGCCGCATTGAGGAGAACAGGGAAATGGCCCTGGTGGTGGAAGTGGAGTTGTGGTAGTTGAGCGTGATGTGGTGGTTGGTGGTTTTGTGGTTGTGGTAGCTATGCATGGGCATGATCCAATACATGTCCCTCCTTGATTTATGCAAGAACTTGAACAACCAGTAATTGTTACACCACCGCTTTTGAATTGACAGCAACACCCAGATGGTTTAGTGGTTGTTGTACGTATAGTGGTTAATTTGGTTGGTTGGATAGTGGTTGTTGTTTTAGATTTACATTTACCTGAATAACAGTAATTTGAACAACATTGAGTATTAGAAGAACAACTGACACCATTAGCTTTACAAGTACCTCCACCTGTAATCACTTCTTCTCCAAATTCTCCTTGTGTGTAGTAGTTAGCAACCATCATTACAGCAAGAAACACGATGATAAGAACAACGATTGTTGTACTTACTGCCATAATTAAATATTGTTTTTTTTTGATTTAAAAGCTCATCCTAATAGAAAAATATCTAAAAAAGCAGAAGCGAAAGCAGGAACATGCCGGCCATCAGAATCACGACAAAAACCTTCCCGACTTCTACAAACATCTTGTTCGTCCCGAACCACTTCACCAAGAACCATTTTGAAAGGGTGTTTGAAAGGCATGCGATGATTATCCCTTTTATTGCAAGGAATGGTGAAAGTGTGGTTAAAGCCAGAGAAGAAAATGATATTGAAACAGCGTCCACATCAGCCAGTCCGGCTATCGCCGCAATCAAAAAAATCCCTGCCTGACCGAAATGGTTCTGCGCCAGTTTTGAAAAGAGAAGAATCAAAATGAAGAATATGGAAAACTTGACTGCCTGCTTCAGTGCAAGAGGAGAGCTTATCTCAAGAACAGCCTTCTCTTTTCTGCTCTTCCTCCAGCTGAGATAGCTCAGAAGGTAGCCGCCGAAAGCAAGAATCGCGAACGGAATAAGAAGAATATAGCCGATGTTGTAGTTCACCACAGAAGAAACAAAAACAGTTCGAAGGAACATGGTCGAGGATGCGATGATGACCGCGAAGGTCGCCGAATAAAGGATTTTACTGCTCTTCCTGACGTTCTCAGCCATGGATACAGTCACCGCAGTAGAGCTCGCCAATCCGCCGAACAGGCCTGTCAGGAGCAAACCTATCTTCACTCCAAAAATCCTGATTGCAATGTAACCGGCAAAACTTATTGAAAGAACAAGCACCAAGCTAAGCCAGATCACAAAAGGGTTCAGTGCATTGAACGGGTCGACCGTTCTATTTGGCAGCAATGGAAGAATTATGAAAGTCAATATTGCAAATATTATCGCGTCCCTGATTTCCTTAACTTTCAGGTGCTTGGCAAACTTGTGCAGGAGCTCCTTGAATATCAGGATGAACGTGAGCAGGACTCCTAGGGAGATTGAAAGGAAGTATGGGTAATTTTCGAAAAATATCAGGATGCCTATTGCGAACGTGCACAAGAAAGCCATCTCGGTAGTCAATCCCATGTGACCGCGTCTTTTTTTTGCAATGTAGCCAAGAATTGTCAATCCACCGACAGAGAAGAATGCTGCAAAAAATGGCAAGGTGGATTTCAAGACATCGGAAAAAAATCCGGACAGGACACCGAACATGCATACGAGCATGAAAGTTCTCAATCCTTCTGGAAGCTCACCTCTTCCTCTCTTCTCCCTCTCTATCCCGATTAAAGCCCCTATGGCCAAGGACAAAACTATCTTCTGGAACAAAACAAAATTCTCAATCATTAAAATTAATTTGGGTTCCTTTTAAAATAAACATGAAAAATTTAAGAATGGAAAATAAAATGAGAAGTATGTTCATTGTCTTCGAGGGACTTGACGGATCGGGTTGCGAGACGCAAAGCAAGATTCTTGAAGAGTTTTTAAAAAATAAAAAATTTCAAGTGGAGCATCTGAACTACCCCAAATACTCCGATCCGATCGGGGAGATGATAAAAGATTTCTTGTATAGGAGAGAGAATCCTCCGAAAGATGTTGTTTTCCTCCTTTTTGCATTGGACCAGCTCGAGGACAGAGAAAAAATATTGAAAGCCATCAAAGATAAAAAATTCGTGGTCAGCTCCAGATATTTCACATCCGATCTGGCATACCAAACTGTGAACGGCTTCCCACTGAAGAAAGCCCTTTCTTTTGCAGAAATCATGGAAATGCCGAAGCCAGATCTGGTCATTTTCCTTGACATTTCTCCGGAAGTTGGAGCCAAACGGAAAAAAGGCGAAAAAGAAAATTTGGACAGGTATGAGAGCGATATAGAATTGCAAAAAAAGGTGGCTGAGAATTACAAAAAACTGATTAAAGAAAAGATTTTTGCAAAGGAATGGATTGCCTTGGACGGAAACAGGCCGATAGAAGCTGTTGCGAAAGACGTTCAAAAGATAGTTCTTGAAAGAATAAAGTGAGTGGGTCCGGAGAGATTCGAACTCTCGATCTTCTCGACGTCAACGAGACGTCTTAACCGGGCTGGACTACGGACCCAAGCGCTGGAGACGGGATTTGAACCCATAAGCTCTTTCGAGCGCTGGTTTCCTGCAAATTTTTAGCAAACCAGTGCCATACCAGGTTAGGCGACTCCAGCATATAAAACCTTTTTGAACTGTTAGATTATTTATACTTGGTAAATTTATATTATTTTAGACATAATTCTAATAAGGAGGAATGCAAATGCCAATAACAGTCAAAGACGTTGGAGACATGTTTGGAAAGGATGTTTTCACTGGCAAGGGCTTCTACTGCGGAAAGGTAAGCGACCTGGAGTTCGACTTGGCAAGATTCAAGATTCGCTCTCTAGTGATTGAAGCTGCCCGTGGAAGTTTTCTCGGCAAGATGGTCGGCGGGAAGAAAGGAATCATTGTTCCTTATCCTATGGTCCAGTCAGTAGGCGATGTGGTGATAATCAAGCACATCGTGAGCCCGACCACGACAGAAGACGGGGAAGTCGCCGAGTCGGTCGAAGTTTGACAGGGAATTCTGTGGATGAGCAAAAAAAACCAGCGAAAGTGAAAGAGCTACAGTGGAACAAAGCTGGAGAGATGTACGTCCTTGCAGACAAGGATACGACCAAAAACTATTCCCTCGACCCCATTTCTTTCCTGGTCTGGATACAGTGCGACGGGAAGACAAACCTCGAACAGATAGTAGATGTTTTTTCTGTTGACGGAAACAGGGATATAGTCAAAGCTGCGATAAGCGGTATTCTTGAGAAACTTCAAGGAAATGGATTAATAAAATGGATCTAAATAAAAATAGAAAAAACTAAAAAAAAAACTAAAATTCGTCCATCTCTTCTTCATCGTCAATTAGTGGATCCCACTGGTCTTCTTCCATTCTCTCACCTCTTTTCTAAAGCAGTCGCATGTCTTCCATGTCCAGAGTGTTGAAGATCATCAAAATCTTCCCACTTGCGTTTGAAGTACGGCCGCCTTTTTGAAAAAAGAAAAAAGCCTGGGGTGTAAGCCCCTAAAGGTCTATCTGATTATGTCTATGCCTAGAGCCTGGCTAATCTCCCTGACCACCGGTCTTTCGTAGCTAACTGGACCAAGGATGTACGGAGATTTCACTCCTGTGATTATGCTAATCACTTGCACCCTTCCTTCGAATTCTGGAAGGATTCTTGCCCCCCAGAAAACCTGTGCTGATGGGTCTAGATTCTGTGCAACTGCCTCGCCAATCAAGTTTACTTCGTCCAATTTCAGGTCCGGTCCGCCTGTTATGTGGACCAGTGCTCCCGTTGCTCCTGCGTAATCCACTTCAAGCAGAGGATTTGACAGAGCCTTTGATATGGCGTCTTTGGCTCGGTCTGAGCTGTTGCTCTCTCCGACTCCGATTGAAGCAACACCCCCAGCATGCATGACTGCTTTCACGTCTGCATAGTCTAGGTTAACTAGAGAAGGCAGTGTGATGGTTTCTGTAATCCCTTTAATCATGGCTGCAATCAACTCGTCTGCAATCGAGAATGCCTGCTGAATGCTCAGGTTGCCTGCGAATTTCAACAGCTTGTCGTTCTCAATGACTATGGCTGTGTCACAGACCTGTCTTAGATTTGCCAAGCCGTCTTCTGCTTTTGAGATTCTTGAACCTTCTAGCTTGAAAGGCATGGTTGCTACTGCAATGACAATAGCTCCCATTGATTTTGCTATTTCGCATGCAACTGGGATTGCACCTGTACCGGTACCTTTCCCCATGCCTGCTATTGCAAACAGCAAGTCTGCTCCCTCGAGCGCTTCCTTGATCTCGTTTCTAGATTCTTCTGCGCATTTCTTTCCTACTTCTGGATAGCCCCCGCAACCCAAACCTCGAGTCAGTTCCTTTCCAATCAAGATTTTCTTGTCAGCTTTTCCTACAGCCAAGTGTTTAGCATCAGAATTAAGAGAAACTGTTGTTGCTCCCTCGATTCCCATCTCTGTGAGTCTGGTTACTGCGTTTTGACCAGCACCTCCACAACCCACAACGACTATCTTTGCTTTTTTGACGGAGAACCCGAACTCCTGTTCTGCTAGCTTATAGTAGTCGACATTGCTGTAAGTAGCACCTGATGTGGTTTCTAACTTGAATCTCTGAGAAGGAACTTCGTCTCCTTTGGTTCTTGCCAGAGCGCTCTGAATTATTGATTCCATTTTTCTCCTCCTATCTTCAACAAAATATATTTTGTTTCATCGAAAACCCCTTATAAGAGGTTTTCCAAACTATATCTTAGAATTAGAAGTGTAAAATAAACACTGACTAGTTCAAAACCCTTACTTTTACTTTGTTGTTACCTTACTTTTACCGAAGTTAACCGAATTAAACCCTTACTAAACCCCTACTTTAAAACCTTTAATAAATATTCTTCTTGAAAGTCTACTTAAATCCATTGCTAATGTTAAAAATCTATAACAAAAATTCTATTTTTTCCTATATTGTTCTGTTTCCTATAGGATAGAAAATATATTTTCAAGAAAGTTTTGGAAATTTAGGATTAAAAGTTTAAATTTAAATGTTGAAATGGAATAATTATAGAAGCCCTCGTAGCTCAGCGGTAGAGCATCCGGCTGTTAACCGGCAGGTCGCGCGTTCAAATCGCGTCGAGGGCGCTCAATTTTTTATTTTATGGCAGCATTCTCGTCACATATCTTGGAAACAGAACTGCCTCTTTCAAATTAGAAATGTCGAGCAGCTTCATGGTGAATCTTTCTATTCCCAGGCTAAAACCTCCGTGGGGAGGAACCCCATATCTAAAAACTTCAGTGAACCATTTCAAAGATTCAAGGCTCATCTTCTTCTCTTTTATCTGCTGGATTATCTTTTCATATCTGTGCTCTCTCTGACCGCCCGATGACTGCTCCAGACCTTTGAAAACAAGATCAACACTCCTCGCCCATTTCGGCTCCTCGTCGACTCTCATCACATAGAACGGTTTTACGCCTGAGGGGAATCTGTTGACGAAAAAGAAGTCGTGCTTGTATTTTTCTTTCACAAAATCGGCCAAAATTTTCTCTGAAGCCTTGTCCAAATCGCTTCCTGCTGGAAGTTTCTTCCCTCTTTCTTCAAGAATCTCGTAAATTTTCGGAAATCTCAATTCAGGGAATGGAATTTTAGGGATTTGAATTTCCTTTCCAAGAGTTTTCAATTCCTTCTCGCACTCTTCAGCAACTTTTTTAATTCCAGCAACACACATCTCCTGCTCGAGCTTCATCATATCATTTTCATCTTTCATGAAAGCAAACTCAGGAGCGATTGTCCTGTGCTCGGCAAGATGAGTTGGCTGGTCTGAAGGCTCCGCCCTCCAGCTGGGGCCCAGATCATATATCTTCTCAAAACCTGCGGCAATCAGCAACTGCCTATGAAGCTGAGGATCTTGCCTGAGGAAGGCATGTTTGCCAAAAAAGTCGATCTTGAAAACTTCCGAGCCGCCTTCTGATAATCCTCCCAGAATGCTTGGCGTCCAGACTCTGAAGAAACCTTCCTTTCTCAAAAACTCTTCCATCCCTTCCTGAATTTTTGCCTGGATCCTGAAAATCGCCAGGTTCTCTTTTCTTCTCAAGTCCAGCGACCTCCATTCAAGCTTCGTGTCAAGGTTGGCTGGAGTCACATCCCTGGGGTCCAGAGGCAAAGGCGTGTCTGCCTTTGAAATTATCTCAATCTCATCCGGTATTATCTCGATTCCTATTTTTGCAATCTTGCTTTTGACAACCTTTCCTTTAACTGCCAGGACATCTTCCTGGTGGACTTTACTGTAGGTTTCCAAAATCTTTTTTGAGACCTTTTCCTTAGGAGCAGTCACCTGAACTGCTCCTTCACTGTCCCTCAGCAAAAGAAAGTTTATCCCTCCCAAGATCCTCACGTCGTGGACCCATCCAGAGACTACCACATCCTTCCCAACCTGCTTGTCCAATTCATTTGAATAGTGAGTTCTGTTGAGCAATTTTCCACCCTTTGAATTATCCCAATATATTAACTTTATTTTACTTATTAGAAAAGTTTTAAATAGTTGAGCGGAGATTAAAGGTATAAGGTGAAAGAGTTGAAAGGCGAGTGTTTTAATTTCGGCTCATTCTAAGATTCGTTTAGCCTTAGCTCTTTTATTCCAAAAAACCAAATTTTATAGGTGTGGAAGATGGTAGAGTTTATCGAAATATCCAAAGTTTTGGCAGGCAAGGAAGGGAAAATTTCCATCCACGGTTGGCTCCACCACAAGAGAAGCAGCGGCGGTATTCTATTTTTGCTGGTCAGGGACGGGACTGGGATGATTCAATCTACTCTGATAAAAAGCAAAGTCGACGAAAAGATTTTTGAAGAGATCGAGAGATTGCCAGTGGAATCACTGGTGGAGATAACAGGAACTTCCAAGAAAGATCCTCGCGCTCCAGGCGGGTATGAGATAGCTGTAGCTGAGATAAAAATAGAGCAAAAAGCTGCAGAAGATTTCCCCATATCAAAGAAATTTCACGGGCCGGATTTCCTTCTGGACCAGAGGCATTTCTGGATAAGGAGCGAGCAGATGCAGATGATCTCAAGAATAAGGGACAAGTTTTTGAAAGCTGCAAGGGATTGGTTCAGCAAACAAGGGTTTGTGGAGATTCAAGTTCCGATGATAGTCGGAGCTGCTTGCGAAGGTGGCTCGACCCTGTTCGAGCTGAAATATTTTGACCAGAAGGCTTACTTGACCCAGAGCTGGCAGTTGTATGCCGAGGCTGCTATTGCTTCTATTGGCAAATGCTTTACAGTGGCCCCTTCATTCAGGGCAGAAAAGTCCCGAACTCGCAGGCACTTGACCGAATACTGGCATCTGGAGGCTGAAGAGCCGTGGTGCGATCTGGAAGGGACGATGAAAACCCAGGAAGAGCTTTTGACTCATATTCTTCACATTTTAGCAAAAGAAGCGGCTGAGGAATTGAAATTTTTCAAAAGGGACCCAAAAGAATTGCTGAAAATCAAACCACCGTTCAAAAGAATGACTTATGATGAGGCAGTGAAAATATTACAAGGAAAAGGAGTGAAGTTCAAGTGGGGAGAGGACATTGCCTACGAACAGGAGAAGATTTTGACTGAAAAGGCCGACCAGCCGTTTTTCTTGACACATTTTCCTTTGGGGGTGAAAGCATTCTACCACAAGCCTGACCCGAAGAGTCCTAAAGTCACTTTATCAGCCGACTTGCTAGGGCCGGAAGGTTACGGGGAGATAACTGGCGGAGGGCAGAGGATTCATGACTATGACGAGCTGATGAAGAGGATAAAAGAAGAGAAGCTTGACACAAAATCTTATCAGTGGTATGTTGATCTGAGAAAGTTTGGGATGCCGCCCCATTCTGGTTTCGGCCTGGGAATTGAAAGAACGATTGCTTGGATTTGCAAGTTAGATCACATAAGAGATGCTATTCTCTTTCCGAGACTAATAAACAGAGTCTATCCGTGATAGAAAATGGAAAAGTTAAGACTCGGTTTCATGGGGCAACTGACAACTAAAAACGTCTTAGACGATATTGATTTTGCCATAAATAATGATTTCACTGCATTTGAGATTGACTTGGGCTGGTTACAAAACTTCGATTTGAAAGAAAAGGTTGCAAAGCAGATAAAGGAGAGATCTGAAAGCACTGACTTGCTTTTGATAACACACACCCCCTGGTATCTACCCACCTGCAGCGTGATTCCTGAAGTCCAAGATGCAGTTTTCAAAGTGATTTCAAAAGGGATCCTTTTTGCAGAAAAAATTAATTCTGACAGAATAACTGTTCACCCTGGCTTCAGGGAGATGCCTGCCCCTGCTTTGGATAAGAATTATGAAGCTTTAATCAATATCTTGAGAAAAATTGTTAAGTTTGGTAAGGAACACAATGTGAAAGTTGGCTTGGAAAATCTAGATAAGAACGATTACACCATGTGCTTTGAGGTACAAGATTTGTTGAGAGTCGCTGAATGTGTGGATGGGCTGAATGTCACTTTTGACATTGGCCATGCGTTTACAGTTGAATCCCCAATCGATTATTACAAAAAAGTTAAGGATTTTGTGATTGATGTGCATGTGCACGATAATGACGGCAAAACTGATCAGCACAGATGCATAGGTGAGGGTAGAATTGATTTCAAATCACTGCTTAGGGAATTTAAAGCAAGCGATTATTGTGGACCTTTCATTCTTGAACTGTTTCCACACATAAACATCTTGAAGGGAAAAGAAAAATTCTTGGATATTTGGTGAATCAGCAAAGCTTAAATCCTCTTTCTCTTAATGGTAAATCATGGTCAAGATTACTAAAACGAAGATGAAGGAAGCGGAATACCTGGAAATAAAGCCTTCGACGAGTTTAGACCAATTAGTGAACGAGGTCCTGGCAGAGAACACAAAAGCTATCTTAGACATACAGATCGGGGTTCGTTCTTCCTTGGACATGCTGATAACTCAGGTCATGAAAAGATCTGACGGGAAAGCCGACCCGCACAAGATACGGCGGATAATTCTCGACAAATTCTAAACTTCAGGCATTCCCTAATGCAGGTTTTTCATAAGCTAGTAAAACCAAAATAGATATTATTGGGTCCGTGTGGAAACTTGGATATCCGACGAGGCTTCGGACCTCGGGTTGAGGGTTCGAATCCCTCCGGGCCCACTAAATACACCTGTATTTAATATCCCCCACCTGGATTTCAAATTCGAATCCCTCCGTTATCATAGCACTCCTCCCGCACTAGGGCTCAGGGTCAGTTCTCCAGAATATGTGTATCTTGTCAACCTTTTGAATGTTATTCCTTATTCGGGGAGATCTACACAGACTCCAGGATTTCCTTGAAAACTCTGTAAAAACAAGAAAAATGAAAATATAGAAATTATCTAGTGGAATTTGAACCCACTGAAATAGATTTCATGATAGCACTACCTATATTTAATTCTTTTGTGTGGAATTAATTCGATTATATGACA
>Ga0315281_10003845_pt1 | contig 21958 bp, 20 predicted proteins | sample YL17G07_0_MG_FD_204540 | JGI IMG/M metagenome (GOLD analysis project Ga0315281, IMG submission 204540) | Sediment microbial communities from Yellowstone Lake, YNP, Wyoming, USA - YL17G07_0 | ecosystem: Environmental > Aquatic > Freshwater > Lake > Sediment | place: USA: Wyoming | collected... | reverse complement strand
CGTTTCCCAGGTCACGAATCTCCGCCTTGATCGCGCCGCCGCGCGGGGTGTACCGGATGGCGTTGGAGAGCAGGTTGCTGATCGCGCGCCGTATCATCAGCCGGTCCCCTGAAATCGAGCCGGTACCGGTCCGGGACATGCGAACGCCCTGTTCTTCGGCGAGGGCCTCGTAGAACCCGATCAGTTCATCGACCTGCGTCGCCAGATCGATGTTCTCCCTGTTCGGCACGATCAGGCCGTGGTCCGCTTTGGCGAGAAACAGCATGTCCGCGATCATGCGGGCAAGCCGGTCGTACTCCTCGATGTTTGAATAAAGAACTTCGCGGTACTCCTCCGCCGATCTGGAACGGGAGAGTGCAACATGGGTCTGAGTCATCAGATTGCTGACCGGCGTGCGCAGTTCATGCGCGAGGTCTGAGGAGAAGTCCGACAGGCGCCGGAAGGAGTCTTCCAGCCGGTGGAGCATGGCGTTGAACGAAGCGGCAAGGTCGGCGAGTTCCGCCGGCACGGTCTCTTGCGGCAGGCGGTCGCCGAGGCGACTGGCCGAAATGTTTCTTGCAATCTGCGCGATGTTGCGCACCGGAGCCAAGCCGCGCCGGGCGACGAACCAGCCCAGGAAGCCGGTAAGCAGGATGCCGAAGGCAACAAAGATCCACAGCGTCTTGCGAAAGGCGGTCATGAATTCGAGATGGTCGGAAATGTCCAGCGCCACTGCGACGGTGAACGGGCTCGCATCGGCGAGACCGGAAGGCACCGACAGGACGATGCTGCGATAGGCGCTTGTGCCGCTTTCCCACACCATCGGCCTGGACCGTCCTTGGCCCGGCTCCTTCGACCACGCCGCCATCGCCTGCTTCAGGAAATCGGCGCCCGGGGTGCTGAATACCGGGCGATTCCCCGCAGCGAACACAACGACGGACAAGCCATGATGGCCGATGAGCGCGTCCCGCAGGTGCTGCGGGATGGCATCCAGATCGGCGGGCGTATGCACGATGGATATGGTGTGGCGGGCGATTTCCAGCTTGCTGTTGATGTCGGCCAGATCCATGACCTCCAAATGGGTTTCCACCGCACGTCCGATCACCGTTCCCAATGCGACGAGGACGGCGGTCGACATCGTGGCGAAAAGAAGCGTGAGGCGAAGGGTGATCGACTTGCGCCACATTACGGGGATCCCTCCGCCTCGAGGATGTAGCCCATGCCGCGCACCGTCTTGATCAGTTTGGGTTCGAATTCGTCGTCGACTTTCGATCGCAAACGGCGGACAGCAACTTCGATGACGTTGGTGTCGCTGTCGAAGTTCATATCCCAGACCTGGGAGGCGATCAATGAGCGCGGCAGCACCTCGCCCTGTCGCCGCAGCAGGAGTTCGAGCAGCGCAAACTCCTTCGCCGTCAGATCGATCCGCTTGCCCGCGCGCGTGACGCGGCGCCTGCGCAGGTCGAGCGCCAGGTCGGCTGCGTGCAGCACCTCGGCTTCCGTGGTCTTGCCGCGCCGCAGCAGCGTCCGCACCCGGGCGAGCAATTCCGAAAAGGCGAAAGGCTTGACGAGGTAGTCGTCGGCACCCAGATCCAGTCCCTTGACCCGGTCTTCCACATGGTCGCGGGCGGTAAGGAAAAGTACGGGCAGGTCGCGTCCGGCGTGGCGGATTTCCTGCAGCACCCGCCAGCCGTCCATTCCGGGCAGCATCACGTCCAGCACCACGAGGTCGTAGGCTTCGGTCAATGCCAGGTGCAGGCCATCCATCCCGTCGCGTGCGACGTCGGCGACAAAACCCGCCTCGGTGAGGCCCTGCTTCAGGTAATTGCCGGTTTTCGTTTCGTCTTCGACGATGAGGATTTTCATGTTGCCCTTGTCGCAATCGGTCCTGCCCTTCAATTGTGCATCATACGAATCCGTCGCCGGGAAAGATTACAGATTTGTAATCGGGCGGTCAGCTTCCGGTGGGTTGCATCGAAACATCATGGCAGTCGGTTTTCCCACACAACATTGAATCGTTGCCTTCCGTTGTTTGATAGACTCGCCCCGACATGTTGATTCGAATCCGCAAACTGGTGCTGTGCCTGCTGCTCGCGTGCCTGCCGCTGCAAAGCGTAGCCGGGCCGGCGCATAGGCTGCTCTGCGATGACGCGACGCCGGCCGTCGCAAACGGACAGCACGTTCACGACGACGGCGACGAACATCCCGCGCATGACGGTCCGGCCGATCAGGGCGGGGCGTCCTCGCATGATTGCTGCCAGCAGTATTTCCCCGGCGTGCTGCACAGCAGTTCGGCGGATGCCAGTTCGACGGGAATTGTGTACGTCCCGGTCGGCTCTGCCAGTTTCCATTCCTTCTTCCCCGAACGCCTCAAGCGCCCGCCGCTGACCGCTCTCACCGTCTGATCGGCGAGTGGCGTCTTCTGCCCTGAAACTGGGGCTGACCCATCGTCTGTCGCGGATGCGATTTGCGTCCATTCGCGTATTGCACCCGGTCTCCGGGTCCGGGCATGTCGTTGGGGATTTCGATGAGAATTCTTGTTGCATTGTTAGCCGGCATTGCGGTGGCGCTGCCGGCGCACGCGCAGAGTCTGCGCGATGCGGTGGAGGCGGCGTGGATGCGGCAGCCGCTGGCGCAGGCAAGGCCGGCGCGAGCCGAAGAATTCGCGGCAAGACGCGACGCCGCGCAGGCCGTGTTTCCCGAGCCGCCCAGCCTGGTGGTCGGTAACCGCGACGACCGCCTGCACCGCGACCAGGGCGCGCGCGAGTTGAGCGCCAGCATCGCTTTGCCGCTGTGGCTGCCCGGGGAACAGGGACGCCAGGGTGCGATCGTCGGTGCCGAGCGCGATCAATACGATGCTGCGCTCGGCGCGGCGAAACTGAAGATCGCCGGCGAAGTGCGCGACGCCTATTGGCAGGTACGGCTCGGCGAAAACGAGCTGGCGCTGGCGCAGCGCAAGGTGGACGAAGCGGCGGCGCTCGCGGCCGATGTCGAGCGTCGCGTCATGGCCGGCGACCTGGCGCGCGTCGATCTCAACCAGGCGCAGGCCGCCGAACGCCTGGCGCGCGCCGCACTGGCCGAAGCCGGGATCAAGACATTCAGGGCGACACAGGGCTTCAACGTGCTGACAGGGTTGAGCCGCTTGCCCGGCGGCGAAGAGACCCTTGTCGCGCAGGCCGTCTCAATTAACGATCATCCGCTGCTCGCGCCGCTGCAGCGAGCGGTGGCTACGACGCAGGCCAAGCTCAATCTTGCCACGCAAAGCCTGCGCAACAATCCCGAGTTGGAGCTTGGGCTGCGGCGCGAACGCGGTCTGTTCGACGAGCCCTACTCCCATTCTCTCGAGGTGCGCTTCCGGTTGCCGTTCGCGACCGATGCGCGCAACAAGCCGCGGATCGCCGCTGCAAACGGGGAAATGATCGAAGCGCACGCTGCCTACAACCTGGAGCGCGCCAGGTTGGCGGCCGAGACCGAAGCAGCGCGGCGCGAACTGGAGCAGGCACGCACTGTAGTGCAACTGACGCAGGCGCGTTTCGCGTTCGCAGCGGATACCCAGCGCCTGCTGGCCAAGGCATTTGCGCTGGGTGAACTCGATCTGATCAGCCGCCTGCGTGCCGAGAACGAGCGCTTTGAAGCAGAACTGAGTTTCACCCGCGCGGTGCTCGAGGCGTCGCGCGCCGTATCCCGATTGAACCAAGTACAGGGCCTGCTGCCATGAACGATCGCAATCGTAGAATTGCCCGACCACTCATTGCCGCCGCGCGCCGGCTGCTATGGGCCTGCCTCGCCGCGCTGCCGCTTGTTTTCGGTTCGGCACTCGCGCACGAGGGCCACGACGACACGCCGGCGTCGCGCGCGCCGACAAGCGGACTCGCGCCGCGCGTCGCTGCCGCCTCTCCCGACATCGAACTTCTCGCGGAATTGCGCCATGACACGCTGCTGATCTATCTGGACCGGTACGCGACCAACGAACCGTTGAGCGGCGCGACGATCGAGGTCGAAGAGGGTGCGAACCGCGGCACCGCCGCGCCTGTGGGTGAAGGGCTGTACCAGGCGAGCGCGCCGTGGCTTGCGCGGCCAGGCAGGCATGCGCTCGTGTTCACGGTGCATGCGAAGGACCTCGACGACCTGCTGAACGGGACGCTGGAGGTGCTGGACCAGCACGACGCCGGGGACCGGGTCGCCCAGAGCGGTTTCACCACGAGCTGGAAGGCGTATGCCGCAGCCGCTGGAATGTTGCTGCTCTTCGCCGGCGTCTTCATGGCGCGGCGCAGGCGCCAACGAAATCACGGGAGACAGACATGAACAGGGGGTTGCAGGCAGGCATAGTCATCGCGCTCGCGATGTGGGGGCAGATCGCTGGGGCACACGGCGACGAGGACCATGGCAAGGACGCAAAGCCCGCGGCTGCGCCGGCGGGATATGTGGCAAGTGCGGCGGCGGCGGGCGGATCCTCGCCGGTGCGGTTGCCGGACGGCTCGGTATTGGTGCCCAAGGGATCGCAGCGCCAGCTTGCTATCCGCACCGCCGTCGCCAAACTCGATGACCATGCGCAGTCGCTGGAGCTGAATGGGCGCGTGATCACCGATCCGAATGCCGGCGGACCGGTGCAGGCGTCGCAGCCCGGGCGCATCGAACCCGGGCCGCGGGGGTTCCCGGTGCTCGGCCAGGCAGTCACCAGGGGACAGGTGCTCGCGTACCTGCGCCCGGTCGCGAACGCGATCGAGCGCGGCAACCAGCAGGCGCAACTGGCAGAGCTGACCTCGCAACTGGGCCTCGCCGAAAAAAAGGTCAGGCGCCTGGAAGAACTCGAGGGCAGCGTGCCGCGCAAGGAAATCGAAGCGGCGCGCGCGGAGTACACGAGTCTCGGACAGCGCAAGACCGCGGTCGATGCCAGCCTGAATCAGCGCGAGGCGCTGATCGCGCCGGTGACTGGGGTGGTGAGCGCCGCCTCCGCGCTCGCCGGGCAGGTGGTCGAGGCGCGCGAGACGCTGTTCGAAATCGTTGATCCGAAGCGCTTGCTGGTCGAGGCGCTGGCCTATGACGCGGCCGTGGTGGCGAACATCGCCGGTGCGAGCGGCGCAACGAGCGGCGGCGCGCTGGCACTCGCTTACCTCGGCGGCGGCGCGCAGTTGCGCGAGCAGGCGCTGCCGCTGCGGTTTCGCATCAAGCCGCCGCTGCCCCCGCTTGCGGTAGGCCAGCCGGTCAAGGTGATCGCGCAGCTCAAGCAGCGGATCAGGGCCGTGGCCGTGCCGGCCGGCGCGCTGGCCAGGAACGCGGGCGGCGAGACGGTCGTCTGGGTGCATGACGAGGCCGAGCGTTTCGTGCAGAAGCGCGTGCGCTCGCAGCCGCTCGATGCCGCGCGCGTCGCCGTGATCTCGGGCATCACCGAGGGCGAGCGCGTCGTGACCAGCGGCGCCGCGGCGCTGGCCCAGGTGAGATAGGTGAGATAGGGCGAAGCGCATGTTCGACGCGATCATCAATTTCAGCCTGCGCCAGCGCCTGTTCGTGCTGGTGGTGTCGCTGCTCGTCATGGGTTACGGCGTCCTCACTCTGAAGACGATGCCGGTGGACGTGTTCCCGGACCTCAATAAGCCGACCGTGACCCTGCTCACCGAGGCCGGCGGCATGGCGCCGGAAGAAGTCGAGCAACTGGTCACTTTCCCGGTCGAGACGGCGATGAACGGCATGCCTGGGGTGACGCGGGTGCGCTCGGTCTCCGGCATCGGGCTGTCGGTGGTCTATGTCGAATTCGACTGGGGCACCGAGATCTACCGCAACCGGCAGCAGGTGGCCGAGCGGCTCTCGCTCGTCAAGGAGCAGCTTCCCCAGGGCATCACCCCGCAGATGGGGCCGATCTCCTCGATCATGGGCGAGATCATGTTGATTGCGCTCCCGGCCGATCCGGCGCAGGCGAGCCCGATGCAGGCGCGCGAATTCGCCGACTGGGTGATGCGCCCGCGCCTGCTCACCATCCCCGGGGTGGCGCAGGTGATCGCGATCGGCGGCGAGGTGCGCCAGTACCGCGTCGAGCCCGACCTTTCGCGCATGCAGCAGCTCGACATCGATCTGGATCAGATCGAGCGCGCGCTGGAAAACTTTGCCACCAACACCAGCGGCGGGTTCCTGGAACAACAGGCGAAGGAGTACCTGATACGCAACATCGGCCGCACCTCGCGCCTCGCCGATCTGCAGCACCTGGTCATCGGCACCAGGAAAGGCCAGGCCATCCTGCTCAGGCAGGTCGCGGAGGTGAAGTTCGCCGCGGCGGTGAAGCGCGGCGACGCGAGCTACGGCGCCGTACCGGCCGTGATCATGTCGGTGCAGAAGCAGCCCTCCGCCGACACCGTGGCCCTCACCCGCGAGGTCCAGGCCGCGCTTGCCGATCTGGCCAAATCGCTGCCTGCGGGTCTGGCCGCCCCGCAGGTCATTTTCAAGCAGGCCGATTTCATCGAAGCCTCGATCGGGAACGTCGAGGAGGCGTTGCGCGACGGCGCGATCATGGTGGCCGTCATCCTGTTCCTGTTCCTGCTCAACCTGCGCACTACCTTCATCTCGCTCACGGCGATCCCCGTGTCGGTGCTGATGACGGCGCTGGTGTTCAAGGTGATGGGGCTGTCGATCAACACCATGACGCTCGGCGGCATCGCGATCGCCATCGGCGCGCTGGTGGACGACGCCATCGTCGGCATGGAGAATATCCTGCGCCGGCTGCGGCGCAACGCGACAGAAAACGCCGGGCGCCCCGCAGTCGAGATCATCGCCTCGGCGACCAGGGAAGTGCTCTCGGGCATCGTCTACGCGACCGTGATCATCGTGCTGGTGTTCGTGCCGCTGTTCGGGCTCTCGGGGATCGAGGGCCGGCTGTTCTCGCCACTGGGCACTGCGTTCATCGTTTCTATCCTCGCCAGCATGCTGGTTTCGGTCTCGCTCACGCCGGTGATGTGTTACTTCCTGCTGCGGCGCGAGGCCGAGCCGGCGCAGCCGGTTGCGGCGCCGCCGCGCCGCCGGTCGTGGCCGTTCGGTGGTTCGACCGCGGCTCACGGCGCCGACCACGGGGCGGACTACAGTCCACTCGTCAGCAAGCTCAAAACCTGGGATGCGGTGCTGCTCGAGTGGTCGTTCGACCATGCGCGGCTGCTGCTTGCGCTCGCATTGCTGGTCGTGGTCGCGACGGCCGCAACCGTTCCATTGTTCGCGCGTTCGTTCCTGCCGGCGTTCAACGAGGGCACGCTCACCATCAACCTGCTGCTCAACCCCGGCACTTCGCTTACCGAGTCGAACCGCATCGGCACGCTTGCCGAGAGGGCGATCAAGCAGGTGCCCGAGGTCACGCACGTGGGCCGGCGCACCGGCCGCGCCGAAATGGACGAGCACGCCGAAGGCGTGCACTACACCGAAATCGACGTGGACCTCGCGCGCTCCGCGCGCGGCCGCGAGAGGATCCTCCAGGACGTGCGCGAACGGCTGGCTTCGCTGCCGGCGGTGATCAACATCGGCCAGCCGATATCGCACCGGCTCGACCACCTGCTCTCAGGGGTGCGCGCGCAGATCGCGCTCAAGATCTATGGCGAGGATCTGGACACGCTGCGCGGCCTGGCGGCGCAACTGCGCGACCGGCTGGCCGCGGTGCCCGGGGTCACCGACCTGCAGATCGAGAAGGCGGTGCTGATCCCGCAGCTCAAGATCCGGCTGGACTACGCGAAAGCCGCAGCCCTGGGCGTCGCCCCGGCCGCCGTGCTGAAGGCGCTGGAAACGCTGCTGGAGGGCGACCGCGTCGCCCAGGTCATCGAGGGCAATCGGCGCTTCGACCTGGTCATACGGTTGCCCGACAGCGCCCGTGGTACGCAGGCGCTCGAGCGGCTCCTGGTCGAGACCCCCAACGGACCGGTGCCGCTTGCGCACATCGCCGAGATCGAAGACGGCGACGGCCCGAACCAGATCAGCCGCGACAATACGCGGCGCCGTATCGCCCTCTCGGCCAACTCGGACGGCAGCGATCTGGCCGGAATCATCGCCCGGATACGCGGGGAAATCGCAGCGACGCACCTGCCGGCGGGCTATTTCACGAGCCTCGAAGGACAGTTCCAGGCACAGGAGCAGGCGACGCGGCTGATCGGCGCGCTGTCCGTCGTATCGCTCGCGCTGATATTCCTCGTGCTTTACACGCGCTACCGCTCGGCGGTGCTGTCGCTGCTGATCATGGGCAACATCCCGCTCGCGATGGTCGGGAGCGTGATCGCGCTGTGGCTGGCAGGCCAGCCGCTTTCGGTCGCATCGCTGGTGGGATTCATCACCCTCGCCGGCATCAGCACCCGCAACGGCATCCTCAAGGTCAGCCACTACATCAACCTGTGCGCATTCGAAGGCGAGGCGTTCGGCAGGAAGATGATCGTGCGTGGGTCGCTGGAGCGGCTGACGCCGGTGCTGATGACCGCACTGGTGGCGGCAATCGCGCTGGTGCCGCTGCTGCTTGCATCCGACGAGCCCGGCAAGGAGATCCTGCACCCCGTTGCGGTGGTGATCTTCGGCGGGCTGGTGAGCTCGACGCTGCTCGACACGCTGCTGACGCCGGTGATGTTCTGGCTTTGGGGCGAGAAGCCGCTTGCGCGGCTGCTCGAGCAACGCACCAAGGAAGTTTTCTGACGAGAAAGGAGAGTTTCATGAACGCGCTGAAAATCGGATTGCTGTCCGCCGCATTGTTCCTGCCCGCGGTCGTGCTTGCGCACGGCGAAAAAACCGGGCCCAACGGCGGCGTGGTCGAGGATGCCGGTAAGTACCACGTCGAACTGGTGATGAAGGCCGATGAGTTGCGCGCCTTCGTCACCGGCGCCGGGGGTGCCAAGGTCGATACCAAGGGCGCGGAAGCGAGTGCGACCGTGCTTGTGGGCAGGGAAAAGTTGACGCTTAAGCTCCTGCCCGCAGGCGGCAACGCGCTCGCGGCAGGCGGCAAGTTCGATACGCGCGCCGGCGCTAAAGTCGTGCTGTCGCTCGCGTTGCCGGGTCAGCCGGCCGTTTCAGGCAGATTCAGTATTCCTGCGAAGAAGTGACCGCGCTTTTCTGCTCGGCGTGCGCCCGCGACGCTGAACATCCTGCCGGCTCCGTTTGTATCGCGAGGTGTCAAGAGTCAGCCGCGTCTTGCCGACCCGCGCATGACGCGATGATTACAAGTGTGTCAGGAAACTGCGCGGGCGCGAAGGCATACCTCGGTCCCGCTTCATCCGTTACATCAATGTAATCGTTCGGTCACCTGTCGCTCAGCACGCTGTCGCTAGGATGAAGGCGGGATGTTCGAGGTCTCAGCAATGAGGCAAGCTTGCCTCGACCATCTCACGGATGCCATGTTCAATAACTTTGTGACAGGAGATAGTCATGTTGAAAGCGCAAGTCGTAGTGGTTGCAATTCTTGCAGGGCAGGTGGCTCTGGCGAGCGCCGGGCCGGCCGAGATGTGGTCAAGCGGTCAGGATGCCACGGTATATTATTCCGGGCCGGCGTTCGATTTCCCGAACGCGCGCGCAGCTCGGGCGAGGTCCGGGCCGGCCGAGATGTGGTCGCGCGGCCAGGATTTCACGGTCTATTACTCCGGGCCGACGACCGCGTTCCCGAACGCGCGCGCAGGTCTGGCGAGCGCCGGGCCGGCAGAGATGTGGTCAAGCGGGCAGGATTCGACCGTGAATTACTCGACCGCGCCCATCGTCGCCGCCGGAACGGTGGTCGGTATCAATGGAGCGGCGAAGTCGGTGCGACTGGAGCATGGATCAATCCGGATGATCAACCATCCACCGATGACGATGGAAGTGGCCGTGCGCGACGCGAACCTGCTCAGCGGGCTGCAAACCGGCCGACCGATCGTGTTTGAGCTGATCGAGCAGAACGGTCAATTCGTCATGGCGAAGGTGCGCTGAACGTGCCGCGGGATGAAGCACAGCGCAGTGCGGAGGCATCCACGACATCCGAACCGGCCAAGCATCGCCGGTGTTGTGGCGCCTCCCGTGCGGATTACAGAAACGTAATCTCCGTGTAATCTTGCTGTCCCCGTCAGGCCCACATAGTGGCCTAATTGGGTCCAAAGACGGCTTTATAGCTCTGGTTCGCCGGATTGATCTGCGTCAAAGCCGGCAGGCCATGAAAAGGTAGTTTCAGCAACGATGACCGAGCATCCCGCACTCATGTTTGACGCACGCCGTTTCATTCAACCGCAGACACGCAGCGCAAGGCGCGGTGGGGCGATGCTGCTCGTCGTCGTTTGGGCAATGCTCTGGGTGTCCCAGGCGTATGCGGCCTGTTGTGGGCCGCATGGCGGCATGCATCATCAGTCTATGGTTCCGGTCATGGAAATGCACGCGATCGTGCAATCGGAGCACGAGGGGTGCATCGACCCGCAGGAGCCGTGCTGCCCACAGACGCTTGATGGGAAGCTCCAGATCGCCAGCGCCCAGCCCGGCATCGTCTATGACGGCAGGCTCCCCCAGCCGGCGCTGGTGCAACCGGGGTCACCGATACTCGTCCTGCCGCATCGAGCCGGGAATGACCCCCTGCCTGACTCGCCCGGGCCGCCCGACCGCGTCTATCTGCGCCTGCAGCGCTTCCTGATCTAGCTCCTCCTCTGCGTCGCTTCCAGCGGCGCCCTTCGTGCCTGCGTGGCGCGCCTCGCATCGGGCCTTACCCCGTTTCGCGCGCTTCGCAGTCCACCAGTGTTCCATTCAACGACCGCAAAGAGGAGTACAGCAATGCAGGATTCAACAGAAGTTACGCGCAGGCGCATGCTGACGATGATGGCTGCGGCGCCCCTGGTGCTGATCTCCATGCGCGCGCTGTCCGCGGCGCCGGCGGTGTCGGTGTTCAAGCTGACCGGCTGCGGTTGCTGCGACCTGTGGGCGGAGCATCTGCGCATGAACGGCTTTGCCGTGTCCGTGCGCGTAGTACCCGATCTGACCCCGGTGAGAGCCAGGTACGGCATTCCGGATGCCTTCGGTACCTGCCACACAGCGCTGGTGGACGGGTATGCCATCGAAGGTCATGTGCCCGCAGCCGACATTCACCGCCTACTGCGCTCGAAGCTCAAAGTGGCGGGCCTCGCGGTGCCGGGGATGCCCGCCGGATCACCGGGCATGGAAGGTCAGCGCAGCGAGCCGTACGACGTATTGGCATTCGATCGCAACGGCGCCGCGAAGGTATATGCGCACTATCAGTGACCCCCTCGACGTGGTGCGGGCGAGGTGCATCGTGCGCGCGGCGCCCGTCCCGAACCACCATGCGCAACATCCGCGAGAACCTGTTTCTCGCCTTCGTCTACAACGCGCTGGGCGTGCCGATCGCCGTTCTTAACCACACTTGACCGAGGTATCGAATGAAGCGAAAGGCATTGGCGATGATGGTCATCGCGACGGGCATGATCCTGGGTATCGCGGCCTACGCCCAAGAAACCCGAGACACGCCCAAGGCCGAGACGGGCGCAACTCATAATCATGACCTGCACTGCTGCAAACCCGAACCGGGCGACATGAAGGTGATGCAGGGCCTGGCCGGGCACAGGCACGACCATGCGCAGGTTCCTAAGAAGCCGGCGGCAAAGAAGCCCGCGCGCAAGCCGGGTGTGGATGCAAGCCAGAACACCAGGTGACGTGCGGGCCGCGATCTCAACCAAATATGATTAGGAGACATCAAATGAAACACACTGCAATTGCTGCAATGGTATTTGGGATAAGCGTTGCGCTAGGCACTTCAGCCTACGCGCAGGGTCGGCACGACGACAAGCCGCACGGCATGCCCAAGGACATGCCGATGGCGACCAAGAGCGAAGGGGCACCCGGCCCGGCGGGCCGCCATGACGAAAGGCCGCACGGTCAGAAGAAGCCGGCGAAAAAGTCGGCAGAGAAGGCTGCCAAGGAAAAGAGCCCGGAGGCGAAATAGTGGCCGGGCTGGAATTCGGCGCGCAGTACGATCACTACGAAGCGAAGACCCCTGCGTTTCTTCCGCGTTTTGGCGCCCAGTCGAGGCACGCATGAAGTGTCCGCTAACGGAGTGTCCGAGATGGCGACCATGACCACTGATCCCCGGCCGGGGGACCGCGCCGCGCCTGCGCGGCCACGCGTGTGCAGGCACTGCGGCAGTCCGATCGCCGGCGTGCCGTTCTCGCACGCCGGGGACGATTACTGCTGCGAAGGATGCTTTCTCAAGCAGCGTGAATTACTAGCCATTCCCGCGTGGCGCGCCAAGGTGCACATGGGGCTTGCCGAGGCGCTCGCCGCTGCTCTGGATGCCAGAGCGCGCGAGACGGGATTGCACTCCAAGCGCGTGGCCTGTCACACGCTGGTGCTCGCCCGGCGATTCACCGGCGATTCCGAGCGGCTGCGCCAGATCTATTGGGGTGCGATGCTGCACGATATCGGGAAGATCGGCGTTCCTGACGCCGTCCTGCTCAAGCAAGGTCCGCTGACGCAGGACGAGTGGCAGGTCATGCGTACCCATCCCGAGGTCGGGCGACGCATACTCGCGAGCGCTTCGTTCATGGACGAGGCTGGCGACATCGTCCTCAGTCACGAAGAGCGTTTCGACGGGACGGGCTATCCGCGCGGGCTGGTCGGGAACGCGATTCCGCTGTCGGCCCGGTTGTTCGCGGTAATCGATACGCTCGATGCCATGACCTCCGATCGGCCGTACCGCAAGGCGTTGTCCTTCGATGCGGCAAAGGCGGAAATCCTGCGATCGGCGGGTCGGCAGTTCGATCCCCAGGCCGTGGAAGCCTTCGTTGCGGAGGAACCGACCTTGCGCGACATGGTAGGCCTCAAGTGCCAGCTGGACCCAAAGTCGGTTGATGTTTCAGGCCGGTTGGACGATCTAGACTCGATCCACCGGAAACCAGGAGAACCCTATGTCGGCGACAGGCATGCATGATCACGGGTACGTTTGGAGGCAACGATGATTAGGTCCGAATCCGTTGGATCGAGGTTACGCGGGCACCAGGCACGCGTCTGGCTGCCAGCTATCCTGCTCTGTGCGGCCGCGGCAACGTCAGTGCCCGTGCTGGCGGACGAGCCGGGGGCGGCGCCATTGCAGGCGCTGATCAGCCAGGCGATCAAGGCCAATCCGGAGATCGCCGCCGCCGCGCGCGAGCAGGAGGCTGCCGCACATCGCGTCTCGCCGGCGGGCGCGCTCGACGATCCGATGCTCGAAGCGGGCCTCATCAGCGTTCCGATCGAGTCGTGGCGGCTCAATCGCGAAGACATGACCATGAAGATGCTGGGCGTTTCCCAGCGGTTGCCCTATCCGGGCAAGCGCGGGCTGCGCGCGGACATTGCCGCCAAGGATGCCGAATCGCTTGCGTTCGGCTATCAGGAAACGGTCAACCGGGTGGTGCGCGACGTCAAGGTCGCCTATTACGAGCTCGCGCTGATCGACCGGTCCATAACATTGCTCGAGCGCAATCGGGGTCTGGTCGAGCAACTCCTGCGCATCGCCGAAGGCCGCTACGCGGTGGGGCAGGGCGCGCAGGCCGAGGTGCTGAAGGCGCAGACGCAGCTTGCCAAGATGAGCGAGGAGCTGGTCCGGATGAAACGGGAACGCCGCGCCATGGAGGCCGAGCTTGCGCGCGCGCTGGGGCGCGGGGCCGATGCGGCGCCGATCAGGGCCGAGATGCCGGGCGCGCCCGCCGGCGCGCCCGGCATCGACGAGCTGAATGCGATGGCCCTGAGGCAGCGACCACAGCTGCTCGGTCTGCGCACGCTCGTCGACAAGAGCCAGAAGGCGCTCGACCTGGCTCGCAAGGACTATTACCCGGATTTCGACGTGCGCCTGCAGTACGGACAGCGGGACAAGATGCCCGACGGGGCGCCGCGCTCGGACCTGATCAGCGTGACCCTCGCGATCAATCTTCCGGTATGGGGGAAACAGAAAATCGAACCGAAGATCGCCGAAGCGCAGGCGATGCGCGAGCAGGCGATCAGCATGCTTCAGGCGCAGCAGAACGAGCTCGCAGCCAAACTCAGGCAGCAGGTGGCGATCGCCGAGCAAAGCCGCGAGTCGGCGCGGCTTTATGAGACCGGCATCCTGCCACAGGCGCGGCTCGCGCTGGAGTCGGCACTTTCCGCGTACAAGGTCAATCGTGTCGATTTCCAGATGCTGCTGGACAGCCAGATGACGGTGCTCAGCTACGAAGTCAACCACGCGGCGGCGGTGGTCGCTTTCAACAAGGCGCTCGCCGAGATCGACCAGCTCACCGGCAAGTCCGTCGGCGAAGCACCTTAAGCATGTGCCAAACAGGAGATAAGCCGTGAAGAAAACGCTTTCGTTCATTGTCATTCTCATCCTGCTTGGCATTGCCACCGGCAGCGGCTACTGGTTGGGCAAGGCAAAGCCGGCGCCCGAGTCGGCGCAGGCGCCAGCCCCGACGCAGGCGGCCAAGGCCGAGCGCAAGCTCTTGTACTACCGCAATCCCATGGGGCTGCCCGACACCTCGCCCGTGCCCAAGAAGGACTCGATGGGCATGGACTACATCGCGGTGTATGAAGGCGAGCAGCCGGCCGGGCCGGAGCTGAAGATCAGCCTCGACCGGGTGCAGAAGCTCGGCGTGAAGACCGAAACCGTGGCGCGGCGCGAGTTCGCGCGCACGGTGCGCGCCGTGGGAACGGTACAGGTCAACGAGCGCATGGAGCACACGGTCGCGCCGAAATTCGAGGGCTGGATCCAGCGGCTGATGGTCGCGACCACAGGCGAGGCCGTGCGCCGTGGCCAGCCGCTGATGGAGGTCTACAGCCCGGACCTGGTGACCGCGCAGCAGGAGTACGTCATCGCGCTCAAAGGGCGCGAAGGCGTCAAGGATGCGGGCCCGGAAATCCAGGCCAACATGAAAAGCCTCGCCGAGAACAGCCTGCAGCGCCTGCGCAACTGGGACATCTCCGGCGAGGAACTGCAGCGCCTGCAGCAGGAGGGCAAGCCGCGCAACACCCTCACGCTGCGCTCGCCGGTGGACGGCGTGGTCATGGCCAAGCCCTCGGTGCAGGGCATGCGCTTCATGCCGGGCGAGGCATTGTACAAAATCGCCGACCTGTCCTCGCTGTGGCTGCTGGCCGAAGTGTTCGAGCAGGACCTGGCCTGGATCGCCTCGGGGCAGGAAGCGGCGATTCGTGTGAACGCCTATCCGGACAAGGTGTTCCGCGGCAAGGTCGCGTTCGTCTATCCGACGGTCACGCCCGAGACGCGCACGGCGCGTGTGCGCATCGAGCTGCCCAATCCCGGCCGGCTGCTCAAGCCGGACATGTATGCAAGCGTCGAGATCGCGATCCGGCAGCGAGGGCAAAATCACCTCACCGTTTCCGATTCGGCGGTGCTCGACAGCGGCGTGAGGCAGATCGTGCTGGTCGGACGCGGCGAGGGCAAGTTCGAACCGCGCGAAGTGAAGCTGGGCCAGCGCGGCGAGGGCTACGTCGAGGTGCTCGAGGGCTTGAAGGAAGGCGAAACGGTCGTGGTCAGCGCGAACTTCCTGATCGATGCGGAGAGCAACCTCAAGGCGGCGGTCGGCGGATTCGGCCAGTCCGTAACGGGGGCCGGCGCCAGCGCGAAGCCGGTGCCGGCGGCGAAGGCGAACGCTGCCGAAGGCAAGGTGGTGCGCGCGGATCCGAAGGCGGCGTTGGCGATCATCACCCACGGGCCGGTGGAAAGTCTCGGCTGGGGCGGCATGACCATGGAGTTCAAGGTGGCCGATCCGGCCTTGTTTGCGGCGATCAGGACCGGCGCGGCCATCCGCTTCGAGTTCATCGAGCAGCCAGCGGGCGTATGGACCGTGGTCCGCGCCACGCCGCTCGCCAATCCGCATCAGGGGCACTGACATGCTCGGACGCATCATCGAGTGGTCGGCGCGCAATCTGTTCCTGGTATTGCTCTCGACCCTGTTCATCGTCGGTGCCGGCGTCTATGCCATTCTGAGGACGCCGCTGGATGCCCTGCCCGATCTCTCGGACGTTCAGGTGATCGTGTACACCGAGTATCCGGGGCAGGCGCCGCAGGTGGTGGAAGACCAGGTCACCTATCCACTGACCACGGCCATGCTGTCGGTGCCCAAATCGAAGGTGGTGCGCGGCTTTTCCTTTTTCGGCGCGTCGTTCGTCTACGTGATTTTCGAGGACGGCACCGACATCTACTGGGCACGCTCGAGGGTGCTGGAGTACCTCAACTTCGCCTCCGGGCGCCTGCCGCGCGGCGTGACCCCCGCGCTCGGTCCCGATGCCACGGGTGTGGGCTGGGTGTATCAGTATGCCGTGCTCGGCGCGAATCGCACGCTCGCCGAGCTGCGCACCCTCCAGGACTGGTACATCCGCTATCAGCTCACCAAGGCGCAGGGCGTGGCCGAGGTGGCGAGCATCGGCGGTTTCGTGCAGCAGTACCAGGTGATCGTCGATCCGCGCCGGCTGCAGGCTTACGGCATCCCGCTCGCGAAAGTGGCGCAGGTCATCCGCGACAGCAACCGTGACGTCGGCGGGCGCGTGGTCGAGATGGCCGAGACCGAGTACATGGTGCGCGGCCGCGGCTATCTGCGCGGCAAGGCCGACATCGAGCAGCTGGTCGTGAAAGCGGAGAAGGGCGTGCCGGTGCTGATCCGCGACGTGGCGCGCGTGGAAATTGGCCCGGACGAGCGGCGCGGCCTCACCGAGTTGAACGGCGAGGGCGAAGTCGTCTCCGGCATCGCGATGGCGCGCTATGGCCAGAACGCGCTCGACGTGATCCACAATCTGAAAGCCAAGATCGAGGAGATTTCCAGCGGGTTGCCCGAGGGCGTCACGATCGAGGCGGTCTACGACCGCTCCGACCTGATCCATCGCGCCATCGATACGCTCAAACGCACGCTGATCGAGGAAAGCGCCATCGTTGCGCTGGTATGCGTGCTGTTCCTGATGCACGTCAGGAGCGCGCTGGTGGCGATCCTGATGCTGCCGGTGGGCGTGCTGATGGCCTTCATCGCCATGCGCTTCCTGGGCATGAATTCGAACATCATGAGCCTGGGCGGCATCGCCATCGCCATCGGCGCGATGGTGGATGCGGCCATCGTGATGATAGAGAACGCCCACAAGCATATCGAGCGCCTGCCGGCGGGCGCCGCGGGTGGAGGGCCCGATCGTGCCGCGCGCGTCCAGGCAATGATCACCGCGTGCAAGGAAGTCGGCCCGGCGCTGTTTTTCAGCCTGCTCATCATCACGGTTTCCTTCCTCCCGGTATTCACGCTCGAATCCCAGGAAGGGCGGCTGTTTTCGCCGCTCGCCTATACCAAGACCTTCTCGATGGCGGGCGCGGCGCTGCTTTCGGTGACGCTGGTGCCGGTCCTGATGCTGCTCTTTATCCGCGGACGTATCCTTCCGGAGGCGAGAAACCCGCTGAACCGCGTCCTGATCTTCATTTACCGGCCGGTGATTGCGTGGGTGATGCGATGGAAGGCGCTGACCATCGTTCTCGCGCTGGTCGCGCTGGCGGCGAGTGCCTGGCCCGCGATGCGGCTCGGAACCGAGTTCATGCCTACATTGAATGAAGGCACGCTGCTGTACATGCCGTCCTCGCTGCCTGCGATGTCGGTGACCAAGGCGGCCGAAGTGCTGCAGATCCAGAACAGGATCATAAAGGGTTTTCCGGAAGTGGCCTCGGTGTATGGCAAGGCGGGACGCGCGCAGACCGCGACCGATCCCGCGCCGCTGGAAATGTTCGAGACGGTGATCAATCTCAAGCCCGAATCGGAATGGCGCGCCGGCATGACCACCGACAAGTTGATCGCCGAACTGGACCGCGCACTGCAGTTTCCCGGCATTTCCAACGCCTGGACCATGCCGATTAAGGCGCGCATCGACATGCTTTCGACCGGCATCCGCACGCCGATCGGGATCAAGGTGTTTGGCAAGGACCTGACCGAAATGGAGCAGTTGGCCAGGGAAATCGAGGCGGCAGTCAAGACCGTGCCCGGAACGACCAGCGCATTCGCCGAGCGCATCACCGGAGGGTTCTATCTGGACATCGAACCCGACCGCGCCCAGCTCGCGCGTTACGGGCTCGCCGTCGGCGAGCTGCAGGACGTGATCGGCACCGCGCTCGGCGGCGAGATGGTCACGACCACGGTCGAGGGGCGCGAGCGCTTCGGGGTCAGCGTGCGCTACCCCCGCGAACTGCGCTCCGATCCGCGCATGATCGCCTCGCAGGTGCTGGTGCCGGTCATGGGCGGCGCGATGATTCCCCTGGGGCAGCTGGCCAAAGTGGGCATTACGAAGGGCGCTCCGGCCATCCGCACGGAAAACGCCCTGCTATCGGCGTACATCTATGTGGACATCCGCGACCGCGACATCGGCGGCTACGTGGCCGATGCCCAGATCGCGGTGAGCGAGCAGGTGAAGTTTCCGCCCGGCTATTACGCGGTCTGGAGCGGCCAGTTCGAGTACATGCGGCGCGCGATCGAGAAGATGAAGATCGTGGTTCCCGTGACGCTCGTGCTGATTTTCGTGCTGCTGTATTTGAACTTCAGACGCATCACGGAGACATTGATCGTGATGCTCTCGGTGCCGTTCTCGCTGGTGGGCGGTGTGTGGCTCATGTACTGGCTCGGCTACAACATGAGCGTTGCCGTGGCGGTGGGTTTCATCGCGCTCGCGGGCGTGGCTGCGGAAACGGGCGTGGTCATGCTGATCTACCTCGATCACGCGCTCGCGGCGATCCGGGCGAAACGCGAGGCCGAAGGCGGGGCGCTGGCGCTGCCGGACCTCTACGCCGCGGTGATGGAAGGCGCGGTGGACCGCGTGCGGCCGAAAATGATGACCGTGGTGGCGATCATGGCCGGCCTGCTGCCCATCATGTGGGGCACCGGCGCCGGCTCCGAGGTCATGCGCCGCATCGCCGCGCCCATGGTCGGCGGCATGATTTCCTCGACCGTGCTCACGCTGATTGTGATCCCGGCGGTCTATGCGCTGGTGAAGGAGGTCGGCATCCGGCGCCGCGCCGCCGCAAACCACTGACGGCGTAGGAGCAAATGTCGCCGGCCCTCGCGGCTTGCGGAATGCATATTATATATATATCTTCGCTCCATGCGGTTCAGCCACGACCCGGCAAAGGCGGCAGCAAACCTCAGAAAGCACAGGGTCCTCGTTTGCCGACGCAGAAAGCGTGCTTGAGGACCCGCATGCGGTCACCGTTGAGGATCCGGACGCCGAGGGCGAACAACGCTTCGTTACGATTGGATTGGGAAGCGCTGGTGAAGTGCTTGTGGTGGTCTGGACGGAGCGCGGCGACGACTGCCGCGTAATCTCTGCGCGTCGCCCGACGCGAAAGGAACGAAAACACTATGAGAGCTGAATATGATTTTTCCAAAGGCAAGCGCGGCGCGGTCATCCCGCAGAAGGGCAAGACGCGCATCTCCATATTCATCGACAACGCTGTGCTCGATGAATTCCGGACGCGGGCGGAAAGAACGGGGACCGGATATCAGACGATGATGAACGAAGCGCTTCGGGAATACCTTTCGAGCACCGACCAACCGGTAACCGAGAAGATGTTGCGCCAGGTCCTGCGCCAGGAGATGCCGGAATACTTGCGAGGCCTGACCGCCACAATCACGCGAACGCGCGCCAAGAGCGGGGGGCGCCGGTGATGCGGATCTTCGATCGCGGAGCCCTGGGGCTTTGTCTGGCTCTCCTCGCCGGCGCTGGGGTCGGCAGCGCAACGGCGCAGAGCGCACCGCCGGCCTATGCGTCGAAACCGGTGCGGCTGGTGTGCCCGTTCCCGCCCGGCGGCGTCGTCGATACGGTGTCGCGCATCGTGGCGCAGAAGCTCTCCGAGTCGCTCGGGCAGCCGGTCATCGTGGACAACAGAGCAGGCGCCGGCGGCAACATCGCGGCCGAATTCGCAGCGCGATCGCCGGCGGACGGCTACACCCTGCTCACGGGCACCATCGCCACGCACGCCATCAACCCGTCGCTGTATTCGAAGATGCCCTACGACGCCGAGCGCGATTTCGTTCCGGTGAGCATGGCCGCAATCAACACCAACCTGGTCCTGGTGAATCCCAAGTTTGCCGTTGCTTCCATCGCCGAGCTGATCGCCTGGGCGAAGGCCAATCCGGGCAAGCTCAACTACGGCACCGCCGGCTCCGGCACCGCGCAGCACCTCGCGGGCGAGCTGTTCAAGACCACCGCCGGCATCGACATGGTGCACGTGCCGTACAAGGGCGCGGCGCCGGGAATCAACGACCTGCTGGCGGGCCAGATCCTGCTCATGTTCGTCGACATCTCGATCTCGCTGCCGCACGTGCGCGCCGGCCGCCTGCGGGCGCTGGCGGTAACGGGAGGAAAACGCAGCCTGCAGTTGCCGGACGTCCCCACGATTGCGGAAAGCGGCCTGCCCGGGTTCGACGTCACCGCGTGGTTCGGCGTGTTCGCGCCCGCCGGCACGCCCAGGGACATCGTCACCAGGCTGAACGCCGACATCGTGCGCGGCCTCGCCGTGCCGGAAGTACGCGAGCGTCTGCTCGCGGTGGGCCTGGAAGCGGTGACCGGTACCCCCGAGCAGCTCGGCGCATTCGTGAAAAGCGAGATCGCAAAATGGGGCCGGGTCGTGAAAGCATCGGGCGCCAGGGTAGATTGATCGAACTGAGAACAGGAGAAGCCGATGTCACCGGTCATAGACGTACACACCCACATGCTGAGCAAGGAATGGCTCGCGCTGCTCGAGGCGCACGGCAAGCCGCGCTACACGGTGAAGGCCGTGGCGGGCGGCCGGCGCGCGATCCATCTCGAAGGCTCGCCATTCATGACGCCGGTGCCGAACATGTTCGACTGGGAAGCGCGCATAGCCAACATGAACAAGGCGGGCGTCGATGTCGCCATCGTGTCACTCACCTGTCCGAGCGTCTACTGGGGCGGGGAGAAGGTCAGCACGCAGGCGGCCCGCCACATGAACGACGAGTTCGCGGGCGCGCAGAAAACCTGGCCCAAGCGCATCCGATGGTTCGCATCCCTGCCCTGGCAATATCCCAAGGCGGCGCTGCTGGAGTTGAAGCGCGCGGTGAAAGCGGGCGCGGTGGGCGTGATGGTGATCGCGAACGTCAGCGGCCGCCACCTCACCGATCCGCTGTTCGATCCGATCTGGCGCGCGATCGACGATGCCCGGCTGCCGGTGCTGGTGCATCCCGGCGCTCCCCCGGGATCGAAGGAGCTCGGCATGCACGAGTTCCAGCTCAGCGCGCCGCTGGGCTTCACCTTCGACACGTCGCTGGCGGTGAGCAGGATGATCTTCGACGGCTTTTTCGACCGCTGCACGAAGCTTAAGATCATCGCGGCGCACGGCGGCGGCGCGCTGCCGTTCCTGGTCGGGCGCCTGGACATCTGCTGGGAGAACATTCCGGCGGCGCGCGCGAAGACCACGGAAAAGCCCAGTAATTATCTGCGCCAGGTGTATGCGGATTCGGTGGTGTTCCGCCAGGACGCGCTCAACATGGCGGTGTCGGTGTTCGGCACCAACAACGTGCTCTACGGCTCGGACTATCCGCATACCATCGGCGACATGAAGGGCTGCCTCGCGCGCGTGGACGCGCTGCCGGGCGATGTGCGGGAGAAGGTGCGCGGCGGCAACGCCGAGCGGATATTCCGCCTTTGAACGCCGGGTCCGGTGCGGACCCGTAACTTGAAAAGGAGATGGCAATGAAATTTCTGCTCAAAATGGTTCCTGTGTTTCTGTTAGCCGGCGCCGCGTTCGCGCAAAGCCACCAGGCCACGGGAGTGGTGAAACGCATCGACACCACCAAGGGCGTGGTATCGCTCAAGCATGACCCGGTCAAGAGCCTCAACTGGGCGGGCATGACCATGGACTTCAGCGTTCGCGACCCGAAGCTGCTCGCCGGCGTCAAGCCCGATCAACAGGTCAAGTTCGAGTTTGTCGAGGAAAAGGGCCGCTACGTGATTACACGGATCAAGTAGCGAGCTTATACCCATCAGGGGTAATTGACATATACCCGGT
>Ga0315281_10003844_pt1 | contig 21959 bp, 17 predicted proteins | sample YL17G07_0_MG_FD_204540 | JGI IMG/M metagenome (GOLD analysis project Ga0315281, IMG submission 204540) | Sediment microbial communities from Yellowstone Lake, YNP, Wyoming, USA - YL17G07_0 | ecosystem: Environmental > Aquatic > Freshwater > Lake > Sediment | place: USA: Wyoming | collected... | reverse complement strand
ACTTCGCGAAGGGGCCAGTCAGTCTTGGCATTCGTCGTCTTGCAATAATCGACCTGACAAAGGGCCTCTATCCCCTTACCAATGAGAGAAAGACTATCCACCTTGTCTTTAATGGCGAAATCTACGGTTTTGGCGCGCTTAGACTCGAACTCGAAAGGAGAGGCCACAAATTCAAGTCCGGAACAGACGCAGAGACACTAATCCACAGCTACGAGGAGTGGGGAACGAAATGCTTGGATCATCTAAATGGTATGTTCGCCTTCGCCATTTGGGACGATGAGAAAAAGCACCTATGGATTGCCCGCGATCAATTTGGAATCAAGCCACTCTACTATTTCCGAAATGAACGTTTCTTTGCGTTCGCTTCTGAGATCAAACCTCTCCTGACTCTGCCCGGAGTAGGATCAGCGCCGAACATACGCATAGTGCACGACTACATTGAAAGAGGCCAGGTGGATCATACTGAGGATACATTCTTTGATGGTATAAAACAACTTCGCCCAGCGCACCAATTACTAATCAGTCCCGATGGAAGAATCACAAAGGAGAGATACTGGTCCCCGAGCATTTCGCGGGCACTCGACGGCGAGAACTCCGACGCGGAAGTCGAGAACACCCGCCGCCTATTCCTTGACGCAATCTCCCAACAGCTAGTCAGTGACGTTCCCGTTGGCACGTGCCTCAGCGGCGGGATAGATTCTTCCTCGGTAGTCTGCGCGATTGGAACAATGACGCCTGAAGGACGCGCATCAACGGGGAAGTGGGTAAAGACGTTCTCAGCTGTCTTCCCAAGCTATTCCATTGACGAGAGCGAATATGCCAAGGAGGTCTGCAGGGTGGCGAATGCAGAGTACAATCCCGTGGAGCCCACAGCGGATGAACTGTGGAATGACCTTCGTACCCTGATCAGGTGCCAGGAAGAACCGTTCGCCAGCACCAGCATCTATGCCCAATACCGAGTAATGAAGCGCGCAAGGGAATCTGGAATCACGGTTCTGCTCGACGGTCAGGGTGGTGACGAACTCCTTTGCGGCTATGTACCGCTCTACCTTCACTACCTAGTTACGCTTGGCAAGCACCAGCAATATCGAAGACTGCTCTCAGAAGGAGTACGGAGTTTAGATCTAATGAGACCTCTTCTAAAATTGAGGCTGCGCGCGTACATAATTGGACTTCTTCGCCACGCGAGATCTACGCTAAAGCATCCTCGCGCTCAGTCAGATACTGAACACCGCGGGGGGAGCTTAGAAGACGACCTGGTCGAGACCTTGGAGAGCCTAACAGGAGTGCACGGGCTTCCTGCTCTCCTCCGCTATGAGGACAAGAACTCGATGTGGCACAGCATCGAAGCTCGCGTTCCGTTCCTCCACAAACCGTTTTTCGAATACATCTCTTCACTACCGGTCGATAGAAAGCTGAAAAACGGCTGGACCAAGTACATCTTTCGACGTGCCATGACAAACATCCTGCCGGAGAAGATACGACTCAGAAAAAGCAAGATAGGATTTGAAACGCCTGAAAAACGGTGGATTGAAAGGGACTTGCGAGGACGGCTGCGGACATTCTTCTCTGAACCGGATATGCTGCCCTCGAAGTTTTACGACTTAAGCGCGATCAGAAATCTCTTGGATAGACATACTCTGACTGCACAGGAGATCAGTCTCATTTGGCGTTCACTGAACCTAGAGATGTGGTATCGAGAATTCTTCGGTGACGGGTACTTAGGGCCTTCATAAAGTTACATACGGTCATGAGGAATGGAAACGCAGATTCAAATCCAGGATGCTGTGCTGACGTTACAGATTGAGTCAGTGGTTCTGTGATGATGCAGTGTAGTCCTTATGAACGACAGCTTAGGGCACTCTCGCGACTTGCACGGAGACTGCTACGATATGGGTGGGTACGAATTCGAGTGCCAATCCGCGACAAAATGATCACCAGAAGCGCTACGATGGCATCAATACTGGCTCCTCCTGTTCCAAAAGACTTGACCCTCAGGCGGATATTCGCGGAAGCTGATCTGAGAAACGAATTCGATAGTAGTCAGATTGAGGCATTACTTCAAAGGAAATTTGCCGTTCTAGGCAGGTCGATCCAGTTCGGGAAAGAAATCGATTGGCAGACTGATTTCAATGGAGGTCGTTGGCCCGTGCTCATGGCTTCGCACTACAACGAATTCTTCAAGAACGATTTTTCTGAACCGCGTTATCGAAGGCATGGCGACATTAAGAGAGCTTGGGACTTCAACAAGCACCTGCACTTCGTGGATTTGGCGGCTTGCTACAATAGGACGAAAGACGAAAGATGTGTGAGAGAAATCGAATTTGAACTCAAGGACTGGATCCAAGAGAATCGGTATCTCCGAGGTATTGGATGGAGCGCGCAGCTAGTCGTGGCTCAGAGAGCCCTTAGTTGGATTCTGGCTTACAACCTAGGCGCCGTGCCGGGCGATCTGCAGCGGAAACTTGCACATTCATTGTATCTACATGGAGTCTACTTGTCCCGTAACCTGGAAGAGAGCGCGGATGGTGTAAATAGCAATCATCTGGTTGGCGACTTGGCAGCCCTGAACCTCATTGGAATGTCGCTTGGAATTGGCGAGTGGGTCGAGGGATCAATGCAGAAACTATTGCGAGAACTTGATTCACAGATATCCGAAGACGGGGTACACTACGAAGAGTCAAGCGGATACCATAGATATGTAGAGGAATTCCTCTATCTTATCTGGTTAGCCAACGGTCGTGCCCCTGAAAAGCTCACGCGCAAAATCGTGAAGATGTCAGAGTTCCTGACATCAATAATGTGGCCAGATGGTAGACAGCCATTCCTAAGCGACTGGGACGGAGCCGGAGTCTGGGTAAAAGACATTCACTCGCCCTACGAACTCTATCGTCTAGCAGAACCTAGCAAGGATTCAAAGCGGTTCCCATGCGCAGGCTATTATGTGATTCAAGAAGCGAACCACAAATTGATTTTTGATTGTGGACCAATCGGCATGGGAAACAAACAGCTCAACACGCACGGTCACTCAGATCTGCTGAGTTTCACTTTGGCGCTCTTCGGCGATCAAATTCTTGTCGATCCTGGAAGCGGAACCTACACGGAGGACAAGAACGTTCACGACTACTGCCGCTCAAGTCGAGGTCACAACACATTGATTCTGGATGGACGGGACCAATGCGGACTGGACGGAACCTGGACCCTTCTGAACCACCCGGTAGCCAGATTACTTGAGTGGCGGTCGGCAGAAGACACAGTAGTAGTTGAAGGTGAACACGATGGATATTCGCCCATAGCCCACAGAAGGAGGATTGAGTTCAACAGGAAAGTCCCTCTAATATTGGTGACCGACTCTGTTTTCGGATCAGGAGTTCATAGGATCGAGATCCGACTCCATTTCAGCCCGGCGGTCAAGGTCCGCCTCGACGCGAAATCATTTGTGGTGCAAGCATCTGCGTCGATTGTATCCATTTACTTCCCGGCTACGATGAGGGCGAGTCTAGAAGACGGTTGCTACTCTCCCGACTACGGCGTGACAACGAAGGCAACGGTGGGTTGCCTGTCAGGCAATTTATCCCTCCCGGCAATTGTCACGCTTCGAATCCAGGCAGATCCTAGAGAGTCTTAGGACGCAAAGATCGGATGAATTTCTGGTGCAATTCGTGTTTTCTCAGGAGTCAGAAGACTACGTTATCCCCGGGCATCGCCCTTCGACGGCCTTGTTCGATCGCGACCGACCGAACTTGATCAGGCTAAGATTAGGAGACAGGCTATAACATTAATATACTGTTCTAGGAAGGATGCATTTATTCCATAAGTTATAGTTCAAGGAAGGCTCACGTTGAGTGTTACTTCTCAAGATTCTCGCGCGAAGCGTCAAGAGAAGCGTGTACTTCAGCTAATTGGTAAGGCTGCGCGGAATCCTCGGTCAGCATTCAAACGGCTGAATGGCATTCTTCTGAAGACCGTTGCGCGAAATCGCGTTCCTTGGCCCTCGGTCATCTATGTCAGCGTTAATAACCGATGTAACTATTTCTGCGAGTTCTGCGACATCGGTCTAGCCAATCTCGAAAAGAGAAGAATCAACTCAGATTTCGTTCATAATCTAATGACCGAAGAGGTATTGCCCTTCGATGTGTGGAAACGCTTCCTTGATGACGTCAGCAAGTTCAAGCCTATTATTGCCATTACCACCACGGAGCCGAGTTTGTACCGACATCTAATTGACATGATCAACTATGCGCACTCTCTTGGGATGCAGGTATGGGTCACGACGAACGGCTATCTGCTTCCGCAACTCGCAGATAAGCTACTGGGCGCTGAACTTGATAGGCTGCAAGTGTCAATCGACGGCCCGGCAGAAGTTCATAACAAGATTCGTGGAATCCATGACGGCTTCGAACGCGCGATGCAAGGGATAGACAAGATAATGGGGAAAAGACAAAATGGAAAGCCCTATGTTTCAATCAACACAGTCGTCTGTGACCTCAACTTCAATCGTCTGGTAGACACAATGAACTCTGTAAGGGGCGACGAAATCACGTTTAGCCACTTGAACTTTGTGAGTGAAGAGATGGCGGAACTTCAGAATCGGTTTTATCGGCCGTACATAGGGACACCTACGTCGCTCTCACGCGTAAGGCTCAGTGCGATTGATCTTGACGTCCTACATGACCAGATGGAACAACTCCGCAAACATCAGGGGAAGCCAAAGGTCTTTATCAGTCCAGATTTGGACAGAGACGGTTTAGAAGTGCACTATAGACGACATATGACACCTCATCCCTACATGCATACATGTAGAGCCATGACCACTTGCGGTCAAATTCTTGCAGACGGTAGCGTTACAATATCGACAAGATGCCTAAGTACGGTTAGGTTAGGCAACATCAAGAGCACACCGTTCTCAAAGATCTGGCGTGGTGAACAATTCAAAGCCTTTAGGGCCTACATGAATGATGTGGGTCTCATGCCAGCATGTATGAGATGCTGTGGTGCGCTTTAGCTGCGTCACGTGTCAGGCATAGGACACTTGTCGCACGGTTCGATATGCATACTCCGAGTCAAACCAGATTTAAGCACTTGATTCTCCCCAGATTATGAGCTACTGTTGGATCGTGGTTCGAATGATCCATACAATCGCAGAAGTCTCTGGCTCTCAGTCTCCCAGCTAAATTTCTTCATAACCTGAACTTGATTCTTTCTATAATGCTCAAGTTCCTGCGTTCTCGTTACCCTGTTAAGCGCCTCGGCTATACTTGACGGATCGCTTGGATCAAAAACTGTGCCGATATCGTTTTCGAGAATGATCTTTCGCATAAATGGCAAGTCGCTAGCAGCAATCGCAAGGCCAGCTTGGATGTATTCAAACAGTTTATTTGGAGAAGCATAGTAATTGCAGAGATTCGTCGGAAGATAGGGAATAACCCCCACATCTGCCTGGCTGGCTGCTTCGACAACCTCCTTCATTCTCACTGGAGGTTCAAAACGCACATTGGGCAATCCAGTGGCCAGTCTCTTGAGTTCTCCCTCGATGCTACCGGAACCCCTGAACGTGAGAATTATGTCAGGCAACAACTGATGCGCTGCTTTGACTAGGTTTTCGAGTCCCCGTTCTGCTTGGAAGCCACCGTGATACAGTACTATCTTGAATTTTCTCCGTCGGTGTACAGACACTCTTTGCCGCCCAACTATCGGTGGAGGGCAATTGTAGATGACGTGTATGGGTGGTTTGATTCCAAAGCGTGACTTCAATACATCCGCAATGAACTTGTTGACGGTCATCACAGAATCTGCACGCCCGACTAGTAATCCCTCCCAAGATCGCCACATCCTTTTCCAGAATTCGGGAGTACCAATCAACATGTCGGGCCACAACTCATGCGAATCATACACAATCTTGCCATCAAAAGCTGCCGCACAAACGGCGATTAACAGTGTGTCCAAATCATTCGCACAGTACACGTGTGCATGTATCCTTCGAGCTTCTCTGATTAGCGCCAACTGAAGTAGCAGAATGCTGATCGCGTTCGTGATAAGTTGCTTGAGCTTTGCGAGGCTCCTTTTCCCTGTTGGAGAGGGAAGTGAGTGTTGCGCGGTTGGCTGAGTGACGCGAAGCGAATTCTGAGACGGATTTCTGCGCTTCACCAAAGTGACCGCGCGGTGAAACAGCTCGCTTCGCACTCTGCGGATCTCATAACCAGTCCTCTCTTCGACCCTATCGGTTCTCTCGGAAAGCGGACAGACGACTGTCACTTTGAACCCGTGCAGTCCTAGTGTCTCCGCGTGGCGAGAAACTCTTGAGTCACTCAGCATATCGTTCGTAACAATTAGGCATACACGAAGGCGGTTTGCTCTTTGAAGCGATGCTGAACGATGCGTCTGCTCCAAACTGAAGAAATCGCCTTGTGACGAACTTGAGCTTGACAGTACACCTAGGACAGATTAAATAAACCGTTCGTCGTTCTTGAACATGTGTTTCAAATGCGTCGCAAACTGCGTTTCGTAAGTAGAGTGTGGTACTACTTCAGGATCGGGTACTCCACCTACTTGACATTTCTCTTGGGATACATATCCACTATGATCACTGTCTACTATCTAGCAATTAAGAATATCCCGTCTCTACAGGACTTGTTCCCCCGTTTTGTTCCGTTTGCTGGCTTAGCAACTGTCATTGGCGTGCCCCTGTCAGTTGGCATAGGATGGGTGCACCTCAAACGAAGCCCTGCTTATAGTTCCGAACAGGATATTTCCGTAGAAGCAAATCCATACAATTACAGACTCCCTCCCGGGTATACCAAGGAAGTTTTCACGCCTATTGTCCTTGAGCAACTCAAGTTGATGAAACAACTGGCTCAGACACAAGGTCTGCTTGATAACGATGCAAAGACCAGGATTGAGCACCTGGAGCGGCAAATCAAGCTGCTGATTGAAGGCGGCATGGTAGGAACCCCCAGAAGCAAGTCAGTTGTCGCCAGCAAAGCGTGGACTGAAGAATCAAGAAACCCTCGCCCTGAATCATCCCGAGAGGAGCGCTGAATCGAGGGTAGAGCACTCGTCATACTGAGATTCACCACATCTTTCCTGCAGGTGAGCTAGTTGACCAGATTGTCCCCCTTCAGGAGAGTTGCACTCGTCGGCGACGGAAAAGGGATGCCGGTGTTGCTGGAACATATCCCTTTGGAAAATGTTGTGTGCCTGATCACTGCCAGCATCAGACCGCAATACCTGGCCCAGTTGCGTAGACTCTCTCAGACGACGGGCCGACCTCTGCTCGTCCAGCCGATCTCCAAAGAGGCGCTCGGGGAACAGAGATTCATTGAGGAGTTCAGAAAGCAAGGTTGCGACAGTCTGGTGTGCTATTCATATTCGATGAAACTTCCCACATTAATGCTGGAAACAGTTAGCGGGAACGCCGTAAATGTACATGCAGCCTTTCTACCAAAGAACAGAGGGCCTAATCCGATACAATGGTCCGTCATAAAGGGTGAAAACCATACGGGAGTTACCGCTCATCAGATGACAGAAGCAATAGACGCGGGACCCATAATCGATCAGATACCCGTACCAATACCCTTGGGCGACACCTGGGTAACCCTTTCTGAAAAGGTTGATGTGGCTGCCCGCGCACTGTTGCGCAGAGTTGCCCCGAGGCTTGTTGAAGGCGGTGTCACATGTATTCCCCAGGACGAGAGCCAGGCAACCAAGAACATCAGATTGACACCGGAATGGCCGAGAATCGATTTCAGATTGATGTCAGACATTCAAGTGTATAATCTGATACGTGCCCAAGTCTTTCCTCTTGGGGGGGCCTACCTTGAGAGCCCAGAGGGAAAGAGACTGTACCTTCGACACTTTGTGCCGTTGGATAGAATAAGATCGATCAGAGAGTCTTATGACAGGAAGGGATTAGATGGGGTCAGCGAGGTTTTGGATGCCTGCAATTGAGACGATAGTGAGGCTCAATACGTAGGCTAGTGTTCCACCCAAACATCGGATTTTTCAGTACACGTTCTAGCAACAGTGCTCGATGGCAGGATGCTGTGAGTGGCTAGTCCTCCAACAGGTTGGAGTAAATCTGATCGAACTTCCTTGCTGCTACTTCAGCAGAGTGCCACTTCACAGCGAAATTTCTACTACGAATTCCTATTTCTCTCCTCTTCTCCGGGTTCTCAACTAGATCTCGTACAACGTCATGGACGGTTTCGGGAGTGGCACTGATCACGGGCAATTCGTCCACGTATTCAGGTATCTCCCTCCGGGCAAACTCCAACCATTCAGGGCGCAGGAAGCAGACTGCTGGTTTGCCAAGCATCATGGCTTCCCGCACAGTGGCTCCAAACCAACCATATGTTAGCATATCCACCACAATGTCCGCCTGGGCCTGATAGTAACGCAGCTTCTTGTTCGGAACATCCACAAAGAAAATCAGGTCAACGTTGTAACCTTCGCGTTTCAGCTGTTCGACAAGTGGAAGGTAAATGTGCGTGCATTTTAGGTTCTTCGTCAGACCCGATGTTCGTAAGTCAAAGTTGCCGACCGAGTGAAAGATCTTCACTGTCTCTCTGGCCAATGGGAGCTGATAGTTCGATGGAATCAAAAGGTCCGGACTCCAGAACTTGGGGTCGAGACAGTAGAATTCTGGGACTTGGTGCACTTTCAAGTCAGTATTGTAGTCGGTGGGGCTATAAGCAGTACCGACTATGTAATCCGCCAGACTATTTCTCATCCTGCCCCAGGTCAGATTCCTTTGATCACTGCACACGGAGGGCACTTCATGCCACTTGCAGATAGCGCATACGGCTGGGTCCAGAGTGTCTAGCGAGGCCTGCGACGCACCGTCCAAACAGGAGTTTATTGAATAGACGACTTTCTTCCCAAGATGCTTCAGTAGGGTCACATCAGAGTATTCGCCGAAACACTTCTGAAAGAACCCATGGAGAAGTTCACCGAATTGAATGCCATATGCGTTGCTAAAATGGAAAATATCATACTTGAACAGAGCCTTGGCATAGAACTTGAGGTGCCTCAGCAATGCAGTTCTGCGCCGATAGAAGAGTCTGAAATCTTCACCATGGTAGTAGATTTGATCTTGCTCACTCGGATCCCAATTGAGCACATCGGCCTTCCATCCCAATTTCCTGAGTGCGCGCGAGAGATACCAAGTGTGATAGTACATCTGGCCCGCGAAAAGCACTCTGCCCTTATTCTTTTGTCGACTAAACGCCCCATCCCTCCGACGCCTGAGCACATGACCCCTTAGGCAATACGTAATTCTGAGCGACATACATAACCTAACCCCCGTTCCTTCGCGCTTACTTTTTCGATTCTTATGTGTGCTTGCGATCCACATGCTCTCATAGGGCCTTCGCAACTGGCATCTTCTCCGATATCGGGAGACTGTCATGAGCGTACAGGCAGTGTGCCAACTGTGTGATGCGCAGGATGCAAGGGTGATGATGACTAAGAACTCCTATCGTCTGGTCAAGTGCAACGGATGTGGATTGGTTTCAGCTTTGCTCGACCATCCATTATCAAAACGTGAACTCCAGGCATCCCATGAAAAGGGATATTTCACAGGTGAAGTATACAAGAACTATTTTGAGGAGCACAACGCACGCTCGCGTTTGTTCGAAAAGAAATTTCGTCTCATCGAGAGGCACGTTGCTCGAAGCGGTAGACTGTTAGACATCGGGGCAGCTGCCGGTTTCTTCATGGAGGTTGCAAGAAGAAAGGGTTTCGAGACTTGCGGAGTGGAGATCTCAAGACTTGCTGCGACCTACGCAACAAGGAATTTGAAGTTGAAAGTATTCGTAGGCGAACTTGAGGACGCAAGATTTCCAGACGAGTATTTCGACACTATAACCATGTGGGATGTGCTGGAGCATCTAAGACGGCCGGTTGATACTCTCAGAATCGTGAATAGGCTCCTCAGGCGAGGCGGCGTGCTGGTAATAGAGACCGTGAATATTGAATGCATAAACACCAAGATAATGGGCAGGAGATGGCCACTTTACGCGCCGCCAATACACCTATTCTACTTCTCACTTGCGACACTGCGTATTCTGTTGGCGAAGACAGGATTTAAGATCATTGACGTCGTGCCCATCCAGACATACAGCCCGTTCCACTCGCACAAAGCAATACGATACTTCAAGACGTCATTCATTCCCAAGAAAGTCCTCTTGGGCTTCTTCAGCGATGTCGTAATGATTGTCTGCACTAGGCGAGTCTAGGAAGGTCTTCAAGTGGCCTAGACCGAAGACATCTGTTGTTTATTTGAAGGGGCTCTTACCATCGCAATTGAGCAGGTAGTCGATAGCTGAGAGACTTGGTAAGAAGTCGCCGTAGAGTTGAGGATAGGGTCTGACGACAAAATCTTGGTATACGACCTTGATTCCCACTTTGTGGAACAAGGAATCGTCTTGATATGCCTTCGCTCCAGTCCCTGAGAAATACGTGTCTGCTCCTAGGTATGTACAGATTTCGACAAGTCGCTGCGTGCTTTCTCCAGTCACGTTGAGCGATGATGAGAAGATGATCTTAGGTCTTATGCCGAACGATTTCGCGATGTAGTCTATGATCTTAACATTCAAGTCAACCAACTTCTGCCACCTAGTTGCATAAAGCGTTTCAAAGAAAGGAGAATGTTTGGAAAAGAACTCGGCGTTGCGGTAGTTCAATGTGATTGTCTTCCAGTGTTTCTCCGCCCAGTTCTTGGAGCTATCAATTTCTGTTTCCTTGATCAACTGTCCATGACGACCTGTTGTTCTGACAGGTACCGTCAGCCAGAGTCTACCGTTGAGTGTTTTGATCAGATTTCTATTCACAACAGAGTTACGTGAGAACGTGACATCATCCAAGAAGACAAAGGCGTCAGAGGAGCCCATCTTGTGAAAAAAACCTAACCACGGCAGGTAGACTGGCTGGTGTATTGCAACGATCATCTACCAATCTCTCTCCAAAGCTATTTGCTATGTCCCAAACGACCGGTACTCAACCGAAGTCCAGCAGTCGGCTACTCGTTCTAATTTCCTTGTCGTATCTGGTTACGTGCGGGAGACGCTTCCATGTCTCCTTCCATTGGCGCTTGTATTCGCGATTCTGTTTGTCAATTCTCTCGAACAACCTATCTAACGAGGAATACCTATCCTGCGAGCTTGGTATCCAATGAAAGGGGTGAATGAGGAGCTGCACCCTCTCAGGCTTATTAGCGATTAGATTGTGGATATCTGCAATCCGCCAAGCCCTGCACGAATCGGATACGTAGAAAACATCATGCGCCTTGTTGAAGGTGTATGCGTTTGTATAGCGCGGGATGTGCGCGAATGGATCAAACTTGTACGATGACGGATTGTGCATAGCAATAGTACGCAACTTTCGTCGCACTAATCGTTCAAGCATCTTGATTTCCATAAGCAGTGTCTCTTGGAGCGGACGCCTGAAGTTGCTGTATTCCTCGATATCATAGTGAAGGCCGATTTCATGTCCCATTTTTGCGATGCGAAGTAACAAAGCAAGGTCATCTCTATTCGACAAATTGTAGAATCTGTTGAAAAGGAAGACCGTGTAAGTTGCCGCTATTCCGAGTTTTTTTTCAATTTCTGCCATCTGCAGCGCAGCATCGAGAGACGCATGTACATCATGCCGAAGGACCAGAAATGAGCGGTTTCTTCTGGAAAAGCGACAGAATGGAATTATCTCGTATCGACGCTTGAGAAACAAAAGAAAACTCGTGTACGTTTGGATGGTGAAGTTGTCCAAGTTGCTGATTGCTGCCTGCAAATCCTAAACGTTCCCCAGAGGTAATCGGCTTCTTTGTAACTTAGGCTTAAGTAGTTTATGAGTCAACTCCCACCATGATGTCTCTTCCGACGAAAATGCATTCGAACTATTGATTAGCCTAGGAAAACAGGGACACGGAGCGACTTCCCGGTGCGGTGAAGAAGTTGCCTGGTACCGTAACCATTTCTCCCAGAGCCTCTAATCATATATGTTGAGGAGTTAGTTGCGTTCTTCATGCAGTCAAGGTGAGCTGGTTGACCAGATTGTCGCCATTCAGGAGAGTGGCACTTGTCGGCGATGGGAAAGGGATTCCGGCATTACTTGAATGTGTTCCTTTGAAAAATGTGGTGTGCCTGATCACTGCCAGCATCAGACCGCAATACCTGGCCCAGTTGCGTAGACTCTCTCAGACGACGGGCCGACCTCTGCTGGTCCAACCGAGTTCCAAGGACATGTCTCAGGCACGGGCATTCGCTGAGGAGTTTGGAAGACTGGGTTGCGACAGTCTCATATGCTATTCGTATTCCTTGAAACTTCCGGCTTTGATGCTAGAAATGGTTGATGGTAACGCCGTGAATATTCATGCAGCCTTTCTACCAAAGAACAGAGGGCCTAACCCCGTGCAGTGGGCAATCATAAAAGGGGAAAACTCGACCGGCGTAACTGCTCATAAAACGGTACAAGAAATAGACGCAGGACCAATGATTGGTCAGATTCCAGTGGCAATCTCCTCTTACGATACTTGGGTAACTCTCGATGAGAAGATTGACTTGGCAGCCGTGGTCCTCCTGCGCAGAGTCGTCCCGAGACTTGTTGAAGAAGGGGTCACATGTGTTTCCCAGGACGAGAGTCAAGCTACCAAGAACGCCAGATTGACCCCTGAATCTCCAAAAATCGATCTTAGATCGATGTCAGACCTCGAAGTCTACAATCTCATACGTGCTCAGGTCTTTCCTCTTGGTGGGGCTTTTCTTGAGGACCTGCATGGAGAGAGATTCTGCTTCAGACACTTTGTGCGTTGGGACAAAATGTCATTGCTGAGAGAATCATATTTCAAGAAGGGTCTGAGCAGGGTCCGTGAGGTTGTGGATGCTTGAGGCTGAATAGATGGTAAGAAGAGAAAGTTGATGTCTCAAGACCGCGGGTGCAACTCGTGAGGGCGTCTCGGGCATGTTTCTTGTGCAACTCACATTGCGTAGAACCACTATTGATCAAGGATTCTTACTGCCTTGTGAGGTGTCAGGAATGCGGACTGGTGTCCCTCTCACATCCGATCACAGACAGTGAGCTGCAAGAAATCTACGGCAAGGAATACTTTACCGGAAAAATTTACAAGAACTACATCAGAGAGCGGGCCTTCAGGACGAGATTGTTCGAAAGAAAACTGAATTTGATTAGAAAGCATCTTCCGGTGACTGGCAAACTACTTGATGTTGGTTCTGCTGCGGGGTTCTTCTTGGAGGTCGCCAGAAAGGGTGGCTACGAGGTTTGCGGGGTCGAGCTTTCAAAATTCGCCGCCGCCTACGCTACGGAAAGTTTGGGGTTGAAAATACATGAGGGGCAATTGGAGGATGCGAAGTTTCCAAGCAGGTATTTTGATATCGTAACTATGTGGGATGTGCTGGAGCACTTGAGGCGCCCGCTGGAGACTTTGCAGGAGGCAAGCAGGCTTCTGAGAAGATGTGGCGTAATAGTCATTGAAACGCTAAACGTCGACTGTGTTGGTGCCAAGATTCTGGGGAGTAGGTGGCCGCTCTACCAGCCTCCTTACCATCTTTTCTATTTCTCGTTAAGGACGTTACACATCTTGTTGTCAAAGGCAGGGTTCAGGGTGTTCAGAGTCATACCAGTACAGACGTACAGTCCCATTCATTCACATAGAGCTCTAAGATATTTCGACAATCCATTTATTCCCAAGAGAATTGTCGGCCAGTTGCTTGGGGATGTCGTGATAGTCCTGGCACGCAATCAGACTTAGTATGATGTTCTGGCGGGATAGAGCAGCCTGACTTACCATCTCGGAAAAAAGATTACAATGTAAAATTAACCTATCAGTTGTGAATAGATTCTATCGAACTTCCTGGCCGCCGCTTCAGCTGAGTGCCACTTCACAGCAAATTCGCGGCTACGAATTCCGATTTCTCTCCTCTTCTCTGGATTCTCTATCAGATCTCGTAGAACGTCATACACAGTCTCAGGAGTGGCGCTGATCACGGGTAGTTCATCGACATATTCAGGTATCTCCTTCCGCGCACTCTCCAACCATTCTGGGCGCAAGAAGCAGACTGCAGGCTTGCCAAGCATCATCGCTTCGCGAACATTGGCTCCAAACCATCCGTACGTTAACATGTCCACTACGATATCTGCCTGGGCTTGATAGTAACGCAGTTTCTTGTTCGGGACATCGGTAAAGAAAATCAACTCAACGTCATACCCTTCCATCCTGAGCCGTTGAATCAGCGGAAAATAGATGTGCGTGCACTTCACGTTCTTCGTTAGAGCCGAAGTCCGTAAGTCAAAGTTGCCGACAGAGTGATATATTTTCACAGTGTCCTCCGACAATGGCAGCTTGTAATTTGATGGAATCAAGAGGTCTGGGTTCCAGAATGTGGAATCGAGACAATAGAATTCTGGGACTTGGTGAACCTTCGGTCCGGTATTGTAGTCAGTGGGACTATATGCGGTACCAACGATGTAGTCCGCCAAACTGTTTCTCATTTTTCCCCAAGTCAGATTCCTCTCATTACTGCACACACTGGGCACGTCACGCCACTTGCAAGCAGCGCAGGGATTTATCGGACCGTTGCTTATCGAGATCTGCGAGGCTCCGTCCAGGCACGAGTTTATCGAATAGACAATTTTCTTTCCGAGACGCTTCAATACGGTGACCTCGGAGTATTCGCCAAAAAGCTTTCGAAAGAACTCATGAAGGTCGTAACCGAATTGCATTCCGTAGGCATTGCTGAAATGAAAAATGTCATATTTGAACAGAGCCTTGGCATAGAATTTGAGGTGCCTTAGTGGCGCTGTTCTCCCTCGATAGAAGAACCTGAAATCTTCTCCATGATAGTAGATCTGATCTTGCTCGCTCGAATCCCAATTGAGCACGTCGGCTTTCCATCCTAACTTTCTCAATTCGCGTGAAAGGTACCAAGTGTGATAATACGACTGCCCGGCAAAAAGCACACTCCTCTTTCGTTCGCGTTCTTTCATAGTTCATAGTCCGCCCGGTATGTCATACGCGTCCTTGAACCATTGACGTCTCAGCACAGCAAGATCTGTTCTTTTGTACTCTTTTCTCTGCAGTCAGCTGACGATCACCGTACGAGCCCGATCAATGTCTGACATACTCGTTCTTGCTGTGGTGGGGTGAGTTCATGATGCAACGGCAACTGCAAGATGCTCTCGAAGGCACGGGTCGAGTTCGGATACACCGCTTCACCATCTCTCATCCCCTCAAGGAGAGATTCAAAGTATGGTTGGACATGTAGAGCGTAAGAACCGATTTGTGCCTCGATCTTTCGTTCTCGGAGTGACGCGATCAACTGGTCGCGCGTCTTCGGGTTCACAAGAAGAGGATAACAGTAGTGGTTGTATCGTACATGCTCAGGAAGCCGTATGAACTCAACGCCCGTAATATCGCGGAGAAGGTCATCGTATCGTTGTGCTCGTTTCTCACGTTCTTGGATAATTCGCTCCAACTTTGTGAGTTGAACGAGCCCGATCGCCGCGGAGATGTTTGACATCTTAAGATTAGTTCCCCATCGCTCGAAGGTCTGTCGGCCCGCCTCAACCCCTGTAACGCCAAAGTTCTTGGTTTCGGAGCAGCGCTTTGCTAGCTCGTCATCGTTGGTGCAAACCATTCCCCCTTCCCCCGTGGTGATGACCTTCCTTGCATGAAAACTGAAGACAGCAGCGTCGACCATCGAACCAGCTTTCTTTCCATGTGTGCATGTGCCGACGGAGCAGGCTGCATCCTCAATTACCACTATTCCCCGAGGTCGTGCAAAGTCCATTATCGGTTCGTAATCAACGGGGAAGCCAAGGTTGGAAACGCACAAAATACATCGAGTGTTTTTCGTGACATGTGGGCGCAGGCAAGACACATCCACAACGAAATGATCTGGTGAAACATCCACGATTACCGGTGTCGCTCCCACAGCCAAAACTGCGAGCGCTGTTGCCGGATACGTAAAATCAGGGACTATCACCTCATCGCCCGCGTGAATGTTAGTTGCTCGGAGAACAAGTTCTATTCCGGACGTGCAGGAGGTTGTTGCAATTCCATGCTTCACACCGATGTATTCGACAAATCTTCGCTCAAACTCCCTTGTTTCACGTCCCTCTGTTAGATACAGGGACTGAAACACCTCTCGCACGGCGCGAACTTCATCTTCTCCGACAAAGGGTCTCGACAGGTAGATCTGTTGGTCACTCAATCAAGATTCGCACGGTTGCATTTTCGCCTTAGCTGGTCTAGTCGAAACCCGATGAGAAAGCTAATAAGCGTTGTGGAAAATCCTCGAGTCTGGGACCATTGAAGAGCAGCTCCCAGCTTAGATGACCTTGAAACTTTCAGAAGACCTCCTCGCTGGAAAAAAGAAAGTCGCAGTATGGGGAACCGGATACATAGGGTACACGAGTATGGCCGCCTTTGCGTCAAGAGGTGTGTCGTGTCTTGGGACTGACATCAACCAAAGAACTGTGGACCAAATCAACAATGGCCAGATTCCCATCCCGAACCTTGAATACTGGCTCGGCTTCAGTCCCGCTATCTTTGTCAAGGCGGGTCTAATCAAAGCAACGACGCTTTGGAAGGAAGTACTCCCAGCGGAATTTGCCATACATCTCATATGCATCCCTACGGAGAAGGGTGATGAACCGTCGAACGTAGCCCTCGTAGATGTCGTTAGGAAGATCGCCAAAGCAGAAAGAGCTACTGACCCTCGTCTCGTGATTGTGGAATCGACGCTCACTCCCGGCGCAACCGACAACGTGATACTTCCGGAGTTTGAAAGAGCGGGACTTCAGGTCGGAGTTGACATAGAAGTTGGCGTATCGCCGCGCCGAGATTGGTTTGGCACAGCAGAGAAGAATGTGTATAACCTCCCACGAATTGTCGGTGGGACCAATCCTGCCACGGCTAGGAAAATGAGTGAAGTCCTAAAGATAGTTTGCAGCCAGCTCTTCGTTGCGGAAGACCACCGGCATGCTGAATTGGTCAAATCCATCGAGAATGCCTATCGACATGTAGAAATAACTTTGGCAAATCAACTCTCGCGAGCTTACCCTAGCGTCAACATGACCCAGATTTTGAGGCTTGTCGGCACTAAGTGGAACGTAGGTACATATCATCCTAGTTTTGGGACAGGTGGTTATTGCATTCCGCTGTCGAGCAAGTATGTACTTCAGGGGGCAGAGAACAAGTCAGCGCTCTCCATCTTGCAAGAGACAGTCAAGGCAGACTTAGAGCAGCCTCTACTCATCGCTGAGAGCCTCGCAAAGTCAGGATGCAAGTCGGTTGGTATCCTGGGATTGGCCTATAAGGCAGACCTCAAGGTTCACATACTGAGTCCCACCCTAGCGATTTGCCGGCATCTAAGGGAACGAGGAGTAACGGTCGGTGTCAATGACCCGTATTACACTGGTGAGGAGATTGCCAAGATTACTGGAGCATCGGTATTCGAGTTTCCAGAGGGCTTGAACCGATTTGACGCAATAGCGATCGTGGCAGGTCACCGATTCTACAGGACAATATCACGTGACGAGTTGGCTTCAAAGTTGAAGAACGCTAAAGTTGTGCTCGACAACATGGAAGAAATCTGGGCCGACTTCAACCTAAGAGCTCTAGGGATCAAGTATTTTGTTGCTGGCGATAGAGGATGGCTCAACTTCTTCGAGGAAGAAAAGGTGGCAAAAGAAGTGTCTGCTTTTCCACCCTAGGATCTCAAGGCAGTATGCTACAGTCTCCAGCGACAGAGGTTCTCTCGTTCTCGTCATCCAAATCTCGTTTCCGATCACATTGTATTGAAAAAGAAAGATGCCCAGCTGTTCTGTGGCTGTAACAATAGTTATGAACATCAGTCACATCGAAATGCAGAGAGGAAAAGCGAATGGATGGGCGAATGCGCATTTTCTTCATGGGAGCAACTAAGTTCGGACTGCGTTGTCTTCGTGCCGCTATCGAATGCAATCAGACCATTGTGGGGTGCACTTCCACCCCACCTGTTTTCAAGATTAGTTATGCTCCTGAGGGAGTGAAGAATGTGAATTACGTGGATCTCGTAGAAGTAGCGAAGGAACTCGGGGTACCATGCATTCCTTACGATCGCAAGAACGTACTGGGCTTTGCTAGCGAGGTAGCGAAGTTAAGACCCGATGTTTTGCTTGTTGCCGGCTGGTACTACATGGTTCCGAGTTCGCTTAGATCTGTCGCCCCTTTGGGAGCTATCGGCCTACATGGAAGTCTCCTGCCCAAATATCGTGGAGGAGCCCCTCTCGTCTGGGCCATCATGAATGGCGAACGAGAAGCAGGCCTAACCTTGTTCCATCTTGAAGACGTTGCAGACGCGGGGGATATAATTGGGCAGGAGAAATTCCCCATAGGGCCAGATGACACTATCGCTGATGCATTGGCAAGAACTGATCAGGCTGCGGAACGGCTTCTAAAGAGATATTTACCACTTCTGGCCGAGAACAGGGCTCCTAGAATCCCACAAAATCATGCAGACGCCACCAAGTTTCCACAACGGAAGCCTGAAGACGGTCAAATCGACTGGTCCAAGTCACCAGAAGAAACCAGGAATTTCATCCGAGCTCAAACCCGACCTTACCCGGGAGCTTTCACGTACATACAAGGGAAGAAAGTCACAATATGGGACGCCACAATAGAATGATGGGCTTTCATCCCGATGTACTTCTCGGAAGGGCGATAGGCAATTCGATGCGATTGTAGACAAGTGGTTGCGGACAACGGGAAAACGATGGTCTACGAGGTTCCAGCGAGCCATGCAAATGTGCGACGCATGCCCTCTTCTGCGCCAGTACTTGGTACAATCCCCAAAGTCGTCTTGATCATTTCTGGGTTGGCGACGAAGTTCTGGATCTCACCTGGCCGAGCCGGGTTGAATTTCAGGTTGGGTCGCTTTTCGAGAATCTTACTGGCCAGTTCCACTACTTCGAGCACATCTAAACCCTTACCGGTCCCAACGTTCAAGGTAACGTTCTTGACATCTTTCAATATCGACTTTGCGAATATGTCACCCAAGTCTTCAACATACACGTAGTCGCGCACCTGTTTTCCGTCGCCGTATACATCAATCGCGGCGCCACTAGAGATTTTCCTGTAGATGCTAGGGATCAATCCTTCGAGTTGATGAGGCCCATAGATGTTGAAGAATCGGAAAATTACATAGTTCACACCGAAGAGGCTTTGATACATCCTCAGATATTGCTCGCAAGCCAGTTTGGTGACTCCGTAGGGCGTCTTAGGATTACAGGGGTGTTTCTCATCAACTGGGTTGTACAGTACGTCTCCTATGATTGAAGATGCCGAACTGAAGATTACTTTCCTGACCTTTGTTTTTCGTGCTCCTTCGAGAATATTGAGCATTCCCATAATGTTCACCTTGGCGTTCAATCTTGGGTCTGAGAGTGAGGGAACCAACTGATGTGCTGCTAGATGTACAATCACGTCCACGTCGCGGAGCGCGGATAGAACCGCAGACTCATCCGTAACATCAAGAAAACGAAATTCGGCATTTGGTCCAAATTCCCCCGGTTGAACGTCGGTTGCAGTCACTTCAAGCTCCTCGTGATCCGCCAGCCTAGGCGCCAGATTCTTGCCCACAAAACCATTAGCTCCGGTCACAATGATTCGCATTCGCACACTTTGCCTCCGGTCAGCCAGCGGATGTTTTCGAAGTAAAAGGTCTTTTTAGCCTTTAAGGTACTGTACTCTCTAAGGCGGCATTCGATGCAGAAGTCGTTGCTTCATATCTTAGTGGATCCGGTTTCAAAGAAACCCTTGCAGGTGGAAGTGCGCAAGTATGGGGCAGGTGGCGATATCGTTGAAGGTGTACTTCGCGGCCCTGATGGACGGGTATATGACATTACGAACGGCATTCCTCGTTTCGTGCTGACTGAGGATCCGGACCAGAGGCAAACTGAGGCCAGCTTCGGTTACAAATGGCGTCAGCGAGATACCTATGACACTTCTAGAGTTCATACGGTTCGACAACCTTGGTTGATCCATCGGTACGGATTCGGGAGTGTAGACGAGATGAGGCACTTCTTTGGCATGCGACGGCGAATCTTGGATGCCGGGTGCGGCAGCGGATTTGCTACAACAATGTGGATGGACGAATCGTGGCGAGGGGGTGGCAGAGCAGAGTGGTTTGGGATTGATATCTCGAATGCAATTGATGTGGCTCAAGAGAGGCTGGGGAAAATTCAGGGGACTCACTTTGCTCAAGCAGACATTCTGCAACTTCCTTTTCCGGAGCGAGCTCTTGATACCATTTTTTCAGAGGGGGCACTCCACCATACCCATTCCACCGAAATTGCGTTGAAATCGCTCGTTCCTCTACTAGAACAAGGCGGCGAGATTATGTTCTATGTGTATCGAAAGAAGGGACCCATTCGTGAATTCACTGACGATTACGTGCGGAAGATTGTTTCAACAATGAAACCAGAGGACGCATGGGTGATGCTTCGTTCCCTCACGAAACTCGGGCAAGCACTTGCTGAGCTTGAAGCTGAAGTGGACGTACCTGAGGATATACCATACTTAGGCATCAAGGCCGGTCGGTATGATGTTCAGCGGTTGATCTACTGGCACTTTGCCAAGATATTCTGGAACAAAGCGTACTCGTTCGAGGAGAATAATCACGTGAACTTCGACTGGTACCATCCAAGATATTCCCATCGGCAAACTGAGGAAGAGGTTCGCCGTTGGTGTGCGGAGTCTGGTCTGTCAATCACACACTTTGATGTACAAGATAGTGGTTTTACAATACGTGCAATCAGGACGTAAGGCAAGACAGTGACGATTCGGGGGACCATCCGTCCCAGAAGCGGTTGACAAGTCTTCGCTAGGCAACGTCCGTTCTGAGAACCCACAGTGGGACTAGAATGTTGAATCCCGATAAGCTTGAAAACTATGTCTCTTGATTATGGCGCGCCAACACTGGCCTAATAGTGTGATCGGTCAGACCTTTTCCAGAACGTGTACAGGCCCGGTTCACACGACAGGCTATCAGAAAATTGCCCTCGGATGGGTTTCGGCCACTGAGATGCAGACCGTCGCGTCAGGCAGCTATGCCTTCAATCTTGTGGTAAACCAGCTCGAGACGGATTCACCTCCCGGAGGAGCTCATCAGTCCGTTCTTTCATGAAATGCAGCAAAGGTAACCGAATAGGTCGTTACGTGATGGCATGCTGATTTCAAGACGTCTTTTATGCCTTTTAAATGGACTTTGGGCAACAGGGGCTATCCTGACTTGTTAATATCGAAAGCCGGGACAACCTCCAGTCTAATCATTTTGCTCCTGGTTGGGTTTCTTGTTGTCACGTTCAATTCAGCCGACGTGTACGCCTTGACCTTTGGTGTGACATCGCCAGGTGCAAGCGTGCAAGGACCCGCTGGATATCCAAATCTCATGATGGCGTCACGCTTTTCTCTGTCAACGACGGGGAGCGTCTCTAGCATATCGGTTTACCTAGACGTTTCTCCAGCGGGTAATGTGAGGCTCGCCATATATGGTGATGATGCAGTTAACAACGTTCCAAGCAGTCTTGTAGCACAATCCGCTTCGACACCCGTTACAGGTATCGGTTGGGTAACCGCATCGATTTCGGCAACCGCGCTCAGTGCAGGTAACTATTGGTTGGCTGCACTAGTTGACAACTCTGGGTCAAGGTTGCACTTCGATTCAGGTGGTCCATCGGCGATCAAGCAAATGCAGTTCAGTAGTGGGTTTCCGTCATCTTGGGGAGTCACAGGCACCACTTCACTGTCGACCCTCAGTTACAGCCTCTATGCCACATATTCAACCGGACCACCTCCAAACGATTTCACGATCACTGCGTCGACAGGTTCGCAAACGGTTGGAGCCGGAGCTACCGCAACCTATTCGCTTAGCATACAGTTTGGTTCATCGCTTAGCACTACCGTT
>Ga0315281_10003843_pt1 | contig 21961 bp, 19 predicted proteins | sample YL17G07_0_MG_FD_204540 | JGI IMG/M metagenome (GOLD analysis project Ga0315281, IMG submission 204540) | Sediment microbial communities from Yellowstone Lake, YNP, Wyoming, USA - YL17G07_0 | ecosystem: Environmental > Aquatic > Freshwater > Lake > Sediment | place: USA: Wyoming | collected... | reverse complement strand
AGGACATTGCTGATACTCATCATTCAAAGCGTTGTTCCTGCATACCTGCCTATGTTTCCATGTGTAGCCATCAGGACACGTTTCTAGAAGTTTGACCTCCCCCTCACTGCATACGCGCTGAGCAGGAAGATAACAGACACCCTCGAAACCGCACTTGTAGCCCTGCGGACAGTCAAGGTCATTCCGGCATCCGCCTTGGCCCTCGACAGTGAAGGAGCCGCACTGGGCTGCGAGGTAGTCCGGGCCCGTCGTGCCCCTGGCCCAGAGTTCAACGGTTCTGGTACCCGGTGGCGATCCGGCCTCGCCGCTGACATAGGAGGAGCCCGGTCCCGAACCGATGTCAAGCGCCACGGCCGAGCCGTCAGGCTTGTAGATGAGCAAATAGTATGATTGGCTCATGAGGCTCACATAGAACGTGACTGTTTCTCCGATATTGCACCTTTGCGTGATAACTTGGCATTGCGCGCCCGGCACAATTGGATTAGCCGCAGCTTGCATGGGAACGGCGAGGGCTAGGAGAACAAGTAACCCGGCGATCAGGGGACGCATGTCTTTCGATCTTGACCTGCCTGCGGATGTAAGGCTTTCTATCCGAATACAATGAGCCCAACGAGGAATGAGCTGAGGTTCATGAGGAATGAACCGAGAATGGCGCTTCCCGAGTCTACTCTAAGCACGGATTTGATGAATAGGAATTCCACAACAACCGCGTAGACTTCCGAGACCAACACGTATCCAAATCCTTCAAGCCACATGGGAAACACGAACCAGACAAATGGGAGCGTGCATGCGTTGGCAACTATCCCCGTCACTATGATCCGGGTCATGCTTGCTCGCTTGCGCATTATCAAACAGAGCAGGGGCACTTCTATTCCGAGCGTCATTGCGAATGCGGAGACGAAGACACCAAAGTACGACCCAACTCTGTTTATGTTCCACCCGACGTCGCTGAGTTGATAGTCAGGCGGATAACTCGTAGACATGTGAAACATCGTTGGATATTGCTGCGTGTCTTGCTAAAGCACTTTCTCTGAGAGCAAGAATCGAAGAAGGACGACACCAATGCTCCCAGTTCAATGCCGGAACTAAGTTGGCTGTGTGGCGGGCTGCACGAGGAGCTCAAGGTTGAAAAGAGCCCTCCAATCGCCTTCGTCTGAATTTCTATGACGTCGTCTTGAACTGCAGATTTGTGTTCGACGGATGGTTTCTCTGCTAGAATAGCGACTTGGCAAAGACAGTTTGATCAAACAGGCAGCCTTTGGTCCCGCTCGTCTCCGAGGGTGCTCGGCGACCTCGAGTCCTTAGCGGGGGAGAGGCCTCTTAGTCGCACCGTGGTCTTCTCAATATCTTGTTGTCTGGCTTTCTGTGTTTGCTGTTGCCTTGTTCCGGACTTTCACATGTTTGCGGCACGAAATCGTCCTTGCTCACGCAGGTTCTGCTTTGGATTGTGCCCCAAAGACTTGCTATCATGGTAAGGCGACACTCACCGGTCATGAGCGAGTCTTTTCTTTCTAGACTGGAGGACAAGCTAGGCATTCATCAGCAGCCACTGAAGGAACGAATAGTCCACGTCATGTATCGGCTACGCGTCCAACGCAACAAGATCGAATCGATGGGCCTAATGATGCAACATCGGGACAAGGAACTATTCGACAAATGTGTCACAGCACGAACGTCAGGAGACATGACAAGGGCAAGCTTGTATGCGGAAGAATGCCCCGACGTTAGAAAGATTGCAAAGGTGGTTTTGCAGTCCGAGCTGGCTTTGGAGAGAGTGATATTCAAGCTGGAAACCGCTGAGATGCTCGGTGACATCGCATTTCTCATGCATCCCATCAAGAATGTCGTTACAACTATCGGGGAGCAAATGCGGAACGTCATGCCAGACGTTTCCTATGAATTGAGCCAGATCAACGAAACATTGGACAGTCTAGTAGCAGATACAGGCAACGTCGTCGAGACATTCTCGCCGTCTGTGGCGCAGTCAGGCGAGGCCGAGAGCATCCTGAAAGAGGCGGATACGCTTGCCGTGCAAAGGATCAAATCGCGCTTTCCGGAACTTCAAAGACCCACGCCCACTGCTCTGCCAGCCTGAAGAGGATGAATATCGAAGAAAAGACTTGAAGGGAAGTATTCGATAACCCCGCTCAGAAGATGACGATCCCGCAATATTGCCGAGCGACCAGTTATTGGTATGGATGCGGTGAGATGAGCACTACGACGGATATTGAATCGGTGCGCAGATTCATGAAAGACAGAGTGGACTCCTTCACAAAGTTCTGCGAAAACCTAGGTAAGATAAACCTCAAGTCCAAGGAAATAGTACTTGGCAAAATTGAGCTCGATGTGATTTTCGAAGGCTTGAGACTGATGTCCAAAGCGATGGCTATGGAGTTCAAACTCTGTTATCAGATCTTGGAGCACCTCGAGGTCGGCCTCCAACTTCTCAAGGACGGCAAGATGCGAGAGTATGAAGTCGTAACGCAGGAACTGTGGGCTGCAATTGAGCATACGAGAAAGGACATAGACGGGCTCGCTAGCAGCGATTCATCGACAATCCGCAGTCCCTGACAACAATCGCTTCTTGGCTTGGAAAGGTTCTTGTGCAAGAAAGCAACATTTCAGGGCGCTCAAACACGTGACTAAGACGCGGTTGCATCAAACGTACGCGCACTAGCTTCTAGTAGGGTTTGGTTCGTGCATCCGTACAGAAAGCAATTCCTTCTCAGATATCTTCTAATTGGTGGCGATCTGGCTTGGAGACCAAGTTGGAGTGAGGACCGGGTACAAACCACACGCTCGAGTTAAGAGCCTTGCACTAGTCTGGTCTCATTCTTGCACAAAGGTAGGACTGTTGCTTTCCTTGGATCTCAGTTTGAAAAGTCCACCTAGATCTCTTTCTCCGTATGCCATGCTTTCGCCTTTGAACATCAGGCTTCAGCCAAATAGACTCATCGACTCGAAGTATGCGTCAAATCCAAACAAATTCAATGATTTGGATGCCTTGTATAATCTAATCGGCCAATGCTGCCATTTCTGGTCTGGCTTTGGATCCACAATGTGTTCTCTCTTGTTTAGATCCCATCCCCATGAAAGTGTCAGTAGTTCAGCCCCACGCAGATAGCCTCTAATGTATTCTCGATCTTTCTTCAGCTCGGCTATGTCGCCTTCGTAGACAGTCCAAGCGTATCCGTAGCTGCTTGGCTCATCTATTGGAAACATCCACCAATCATAATGGCTCGAGTGGAAGCTGCTCCATTGGTTCTTGGATGCCCACCGCTCAAACAGAACCAACTGCTCCTTTTGCCTGGTTTTGATTCTTTCCAGACCGACAAACTCAGAATCGGTGTTATGCTTCATGGATCATCTCCAGCTAATCTATGAGACCTTATGCAACAGCCCTCCAGCTGAGCGACCTGCAATTGGGGGAGATCTTCGCCGTCCTAGGCGCGTGCACCGTACAGATACCAATTCCTTACTACCTCGAAGTTTGCCAGAGTGGCGGTGCCTCGAAGTTTATCACATCACCATTCTCTGGGTCGATCTGCAAACGGAATGATTTCCGTTCCTTCATGAGCAGCCTTTTCCTGATTGTCACGATGCCATCGACCTCCCAAACACCTTTCGCTCCTTTAGGAGGCCAGATCCTGATGACCTTAGCCTCAACCATCTTCTTCTGAGACTCAAGATAGCGTTTGGCCGCAAACTCTGCCGCGGCCGCATCCACCACACGAACGTCACGACTCATGCCGAGACCATCCATCAGCTCACCTAATGGAGCCTGTTGATTTATCGTTTGCAGGTAATGCTTGACAGGGGGAAGGTTTCCCGGTGCCCCTTTGTGTACAGAATCAAGGGGATCGTGCCCTCCAAACGATCTCAATCTACAAGTGCTCTAGAACAGGACTCTCTCTTACGATCGGATTCTTGGAGAACAGTTGTAAGGAAAAACCTGCGCTCAAAGCAAAAGCGTGCGTTCTGGATCGATTCATTCAAGCATCGCTACCTCATCAAGTGCCTCGAGCATTTCAAGCACGGACAGTGCATAGAACGTGTCCAGTGAGCCGCCGTTGCCGAAACCAAATCCTGTGCGCTGATTTATCACGTAGTCCACGCATGACCTGACGTCGTTCGGAGCTGCGTTCAGCGTGGAAAGAGTCTTGTTGGCATAGTAGGTCTGTCGAAGAGACATTCGCGACCTAGCTGTCTCCTTCTTGCCTCCCCGAATCAGGTCTGACCAGTCCATTTCCCATGGATCATCCGCGAACCCGCCATCCGACCTTTGATGAGCCACCAGCCATTGCACACATCGCTGAAGGTTCCGCGGTCTTTCCCCAAGGAGATGCAAAGCTTCGACGGCCTCAAACGTGAATGAAATGAATGGCTTTGCCACCCCGGAATGGCAACTCTTGAATCCACCATCAGCATTCTGCATACCCTGAATGAAACGAACGGTCCTATCCTCGTTCTCGACATGCACAGATAGGCAATCGAGTGCTTCCAGGGCAAGGAACGTACAAGTAGTGTTGCTTTCAGATCGCGGAACAATCCGGAACCGCCAACCGGATCCAGGCGGATCCTCGATTTCACCGTGTTTGTCATGCACAAGCGCAATCTCTCTTGCCCACCCTCCGTCCGGATTTCTCAGCAATAGCACCAGACTCGAAAGCCAATCAGACCCGTGCAAGTCGAGTGGAACGCCAACGCTTCTCAGGCATTCGAGATCGTCGCTCAGACGGGACAGGAAGTAGGTTGGAGACCGACCAGGCCTAAGTGGTGCCTTGTCTCTGAGCTGGGATACTAAGTGCTCTGCCTTTGCAGTTAAGTCACGCGGCTTCTCACCCAGAATCCTCAGGGCAAGAAGAGTTTCAAGGTTGCAATCTGATTTCTCTCGGCTCAGCAGGACCTCTTTGACCCGGTCAATGAATCTACCCTGAACGAGTGTTTCAAGCCTTGGATCTACCAGACAATAGGCGCGATGCCTTCGAACCTTGTTTCCCGCAAAGAGTGAGAACTCAGGTTGGCCGTATAGCTCGTATATGGTGACATTATCCTTGTACTGAACGAGCAAGAGGTCGCCGCCCTGCCATAGAATGCTCCCTGAAGATCGTGTACCAAAATCATTGTACTCTCCAATCAACACCCAGTCTGCGCGGTTGCACCCTGAACATGTCAGAAGCTGACTGCAGCAGTCACAGCCGTATTGTTCAGCAAAGACTGTCATCCGACGCCCGCACACCGTGCAGCGTGTGTGGGCATCACGCTTCCACGCGAGCACCAACTCATCAGCACTTGATACCTGATGTTCTGCGAGCGTCTTGTCTTCGTCGATGGGAGTGGTAGTTCTGACGATTGTATGACGGCCAGTGTAAGCGAGTTTGCCGGTCGAATCAAACTTGAGTTCCTTACCTGCAGGCATTGGGACGTGAAGAATTCTCTCTAGGACGTGATCGTCAGTGATCAAGCTGAACTTCTTACACAAAACCTCTTTGACGTCTCTGACCTTGGAGTCAGCTTCAACGTCAAGCTCGACAGACTCACGTCTGCCGACGGACAACACTGCCTTTATCCTGACTCTCATGTGACATCTCTCCCGAGCTACGCACGTATCTTCATCGTGCTGAGATCACCAATCCTGGCGAACCAATCAAGTCCAAAGACGCAACCGTTCATCTGCTTGTCAGATGCTCCAGGGTTAACGCAGAGCGTACGTCCGATTCTGCATGTGCCTCCAGACTCGTGAATGTGGCCGAAGAGACCTATGTCTGGCTGATAGCGGCTGACTAGCTTGTGTATGGACTTGCAGCCAACATGGCGGAGGATCTCCCGTTGGACTTGATGGTCCTCAATGTACCAGTCCTTTGAGATGTCCAAATTAGTTCCATGAGGAGGCGCATGGCACATCACGATTCTGAACTTGAAAGCCTGAAGTTGCTTGAACAATGGTTCAAGCGTATTTCGAATAGTCTTCTCATCTCGCTCATAACGTGTGAAGAAAGGCGTTGGAGGAACATACGAGAAACCCAGTAAACCAACTCCCGGCTCAACCTCCACCACTCCATTTCTCAAGCAAAGGACGTTCCTCAACTTGGGGAAATCTGGAAACGGGGCTTCTATGTCATCGTTTCCTGGAATGAAGAACGTTTTCAGGTCGAAGCTGGAGAGAATCTGGGCCGCCTGTATCATGCTGTTCGTCTTGGCTTGTATCCAGTCCTCGCTCCAAGATGGCTTTCTGGATAAATCTCCACCGACTAGGAGGTACTTTAGATCCGGGAAATCGTTTTTGCAGGATTCGATGAATCGGTGAAGGTTCTCGAAGTTGCCGTGAATGTCGCTTATGAACACGAACACTTGGCTCCACACCTACCTCTATGTTTTCTGGCGGACCAGATTGGAAGCAAGTTCAAGGTAGTCGATCGATCTCCCCCACACTATCTAATGATTCGAGAACTGAAAGTGCACATAGGGTATCGAATGACCATCCACGTCCGAATCCGAATCTTGTCCGCTGCTTCAGAACGTAACCGATACATGGGCGGGCTTTTCTTGGCCTCGAGCCTAATGTCGATAACGCCTTGACTGCCTCATGAGTGAACAGAAGTGAAGGTTCCTCCCTCTTTGTCGGTCTCTTTGCTCCAGTCAGTTCGGACCAACCGATTTCAGGTTCACCCGAAGCGAACCCGCCGTAGGCTCCACCAAGAACTCGGAGGATCGGATTCAGCTCTTGGCGTGCTTGAAGCCATGAAATCGATTGCCTCGTACGTTTTGGCTTTTCTCCGAGTAGGTTCAAGGCCTCGACTGCGTGGAGCGTTGAAGACAAGAAGGATCTTGGGGTAGAGGATGGTCCGTTGTTGAATCCTCCATCCGGAAATTGGCGTTCGTGAAGAAACCCGATAGTCATCTTTCTCTCTTCAAGCTCAACATTCAATGCGTTGAGTGTTGCAACAGCCCAATAAGTGGGTTCCACTTGGCTCTCTGTGCACGGGACACCTCGGTACCTGCCGATGGGCAATTTGACTTCACCGTCCGGGTCCTCCTTTAGCTCTATCTCACGAGTCCAGCCTCCGTCAGGATTCCTGAGCTGCAATATGTATCCTCGAAATCTGCTCCTCTCAGTCTCGTTGAGCGAAGCACCCAGAGCATCCAGTGCCTCCAGCGATTCGGCAAGGTTTCGGAGGAAATCCTTGGCTGAGTTGCCCGGCCCTGGCAATCGACCGCACTTCTTTTGCAGATCCGCTTTGATGATCTCCACCCACGCCTCAGGGCTGTGCGGTGCATCACCCAATATTCGCAACGCAAGAGCACGATCATGCAGATTACGGGTCTCGGGGTCACACAGGAGAGCTTCAACCATCCTATCCCTGAATGTCGCCTGAACTTTTTCCAGACGGGGATTGGCAAGCGTGGTTTCGCGGTGGTACCTGATTCGATCTTCTGCCGCAATGGAAGCGTGTGCTTCGCCGTAGAGCTCGTACACCTTCACGAGTTCATCCCCGACTCGTACGGTGATGAGATCGTCTGTCTGCCATAGCACGATTCCGGAGTATTCTGTGCTGAAGTCGTGATCTGCTCCAATCAGGACGCGGTCAGCTCGATTGCACGCTGGACAAACGAGAACCTCTGAGAACATGCTAAAACCGTAATCGAGGCAGAACAGCTTCATCTCGCATCTGCAAACCGGACAGCGGCGGATAGAGTCCAGTTTCCGAACGAGGAGCAATTCAGTTGACTCTGGAATCCCCAGCCCCGATAATGTTTCATCTTCTTTGAGCGGCCTAGGAAGCCTGAGAGGTAGCTTCTTGCCTGTCCGCTTCCACTTTCCGGTCGCTGGATCTTGGGCTGACGAAAACGAACCTGGAATTGGAACGAAGAGCACTACTTCTAGTTGATGATCCTCAGAGACCAAGCCTAACTGTCTGCACGCTTGACTTTTCACTTCTCTGATAGAGGCGCCTGAATCGACTTCCAACTGAATGTGTTCACGCTTGGCGTGAGATAGCACGGCCTCTATGCGGGCCTTCATAGGATCCGACATCGCTCCCTTGACTGAGAAGGCTTCTTGAACAAGAGGGCAACATTTCGGGGCGCTCAAACGCTTGGCTAGACGTGGTTGCATCAAACGGGCAAGCACGCCCTACAGATCCTGACCCAGAAATGTCGTGCAACGCCCAGCATTTGCGAGCGTTAGAACAGAACCTTCTCTCTCACAATCGGGTTTTTTGAATACGTTACGATCTCGCTCGAATCTTCGTACTTGATTATCATCTGGTCTTGAACCATCTGCTCCAGGTACTTGTGGACAGTCTCCCATCTCAATTGAGGCCTCTTGAGGATCTCCCTGACTTTCACGGTAATCGTCCAAGCTCTGAGATCGCAGCCAGCTTCCTGCAAGACTTCCAAGATCCTCGGAATGAGTAGGTTGCTGATTGGCTTCGGTCCAGTCTTCATTCCTAATATTTCGATTCGCACACATAAATAGACGAAAACAACCGAAACCCGTAACAGATTCTCGAAAATCTTCGAGACCGATAACAGAGATGAGATGTACCCAGTGGCCATCTGCGCAAAGGAGCATGAGCAATATGGCAAGCATGACGAGGCGTGTTTCTTTCTTCTTTCTACTACGTAGTAACGTAACAGTAGTAACAGTTAACTTGTTTGACAAGCATAGGTAGTAGTAGGCTTTCCTAGAGAGTGACTCCTAGTATCGATATCGTTTCTGTTAACGATTTCTACCATTCCATGAGTTCTTCTGTGCGTCTGAAGTAGACTATCTTCTTCACGATGTTCTCCTGGCCTTTGACAATCTCATAGAAGGCCGGATTTGTCTTCAGCTGTCTCCGTAACAGACCGAGAACCGTGAATCGTCTGAGGCGCCTGCTTACGGTCATCTTGGAGATCTGAATTCCCTCCCCCTGAACAGCTGCCATATCGAGTGCAACGACTGCGTAGTTGTGTCAAAAGGATAGTCTCGCATAGTCAGGAAAGAGCTGAGTATCTTAAAGTCGTACCAGTCGAACTGGCTGCAGAACTGTTCGAACGAAGACTGCTTCTGCAGGATTTCTTGTGTGAGCTTCACAATTCATTATTAGTTTTCTGAGCGTAAATAGTTGAACGATACAGAGAAAGTTCGCGCGTACCTAGTTATGCAGATCGCGGGATCCATCGGCTTTATGCTTCTTGAAATCCAAATATCATTATGTCTGATCTGCTGACGATTCTTCTGGAGTTCATCAGGAACATACTCGGCGAAATCCCTTCAGGCCAGGCAATTCCATACTTTGCTCCATTCTACAACCTGACGGTACTGGTCTGGATGGCTGCTATACCCGCCATACTGGTGGCTCCTTTCTGGAAGAAGTTCCGAGGGTTTGCAGTGTTTCTAGTATGGTTAGCGATGTTTCTGACACTGGCGCAAAGAGGGTCTTCCTCCACGCGCGGAGAGATTGATGCGCTATCAGCTCTGTTTAGCATTTCGATTTCTACGGCGATACTACTAGTCTTCGTAGTACTCACGTTATGGGTGTTCAGTAGAATGCTGGGCAAGAAGGTCATCCCGACACCAAAGGTGAGCCAGTGAGAATAGAACACCTCAAAGAAACCATCGTAGCATTCAGTCTAGAGATTACCTTTCTCACCTTTGCCTATCTGACATACCTTCTTCTGAATGGCGTCCTTATCACGGGATCTGCACTGTCTGACGTGCTATTGCTTGGTTTCTTCTCGATGCTATTCGCTCTTGACTATGCCATCGTGAGCAGGCGTTCATCGGACGACATCAAGGAAGGAGACGCTACTGATCAAGTGCCAGCTTCGGGAACGAAGAGGGAGCAGGCCCTCAAGTATCTGAAAGTGCTCGGAAGAGTCAGCTCAGGCCAGCTTGCGTCCCTGCTTGAGATCGATGTCAGGAACCTTTCGAAGTTCGTCAACCCGCTCATCCAGACAGGGATCATAGCCGCAAGAAGAGAGGGAAAGACCTTCATCTACAGCCTCAGAGACGCGCATACGTACCTGCATACGCATAATCGTCATACTTCCCTAGAACAAGACGACTACGCGAGTCATATCGAGCTACCGAAATGGCATGTTACGCTGCCGAAAGAGGGCAACATGCTTGGCCGAGTAGCCATAGATGACTGGAAGCTAGACGAATTCCTCTACCTACCGCTAAGAAAGTACGCTCAAAAGGGAATTCTCGTCTCAGGAGCCAGCGGAGCCGGAAAGTCAATCGCTGCCAAGGTTATCGTCGAGGAGTTGGTCGAAGAGGGAATACCCGCTCTCGTCTTTGATTACACTCAGCAGTGGCAATGACTATTGGAGAAGAACACGAACGAGGAGATGCTTGATCGCTATGCCGAGTTTGGCATGCGACGAAGCCCGAAAGGGTTGAAGGGGCGGGTACTGAACTCTACGCCTCAACTGGACAGTCTGCTGGGTTCTGCGGGCGCTACAATAGTGGATCTCTCAGACATCTACGACAGCGCGGAAAGAGTCAACAAGGTAGCTCACATGCTCGATCCCATTCTCGAATACTTTCAATTTCAAGAAGACTCTGAGGACCTCAGACTAATGATCGTCGTTGAGGAAGCGCACCTCTGGACTTCAAAGGAAATGCCAAGAGACGCCGTACGATTCCTAGACAGCACAACCAGGCTGCTTAGGAAGAAGGGTGTTGGCATTATGCTGGTTTCACAGAAAATCAGCGACTTTGACCCGGCAATGAGGTCCGCGATGAACACCAGCATCCTTTTCAGAACCAAGTACGAAGGTGATCTGAAAGCAATCGCAAGGATGCTCGGAAGTGACAGTCGACGATTATACCCAAACTACCAGTAGGCTATTCTGTATTTCACTTGGCGGACGTAGGAGACCCGTTTGTAGTTGCCTGGCGTCCCACATGCTCACGACCTTAGGGCTTGCTTAGTTAGTCTCACAGGGCAGTCAAGCGGATTCGGAGACCGCACGAAATCTTTAGGTGCCTTCTCCAAGTAACAATGAAACGGTCGACGAGCTACGAGCGAGCTAGCCAAGGGAGATCATTTTTTCATTAGCTATGCCTCAGAGGATTGGGTTCTTGCCGATTGGTTAGCGCTCAAACTTGCCTCCGAGGGTTACAAGGTTTGGTACGACCGCCTGAAACTGCTCGGGGGAGAATCTTACCCTCGTGACATCACTGAGGCGATCAAGAACCAGACTTTTCGGGTCATTGCTCTTCTATCTAGAGTTTCGATATCTAAGCCCAATCCAGTCAAGGAACGAACTCTTGCTCTCAATATCGCGAAGGAGCGCAAGGTCGACTTCCTCATACCGATAAATGTGGACGGTCTCAAGAGCACGGAACTCGACTTCCTAACCTCAGACTTGGTCTATATTCCATTCAACAAAAGCTGGTTCGACGGATTTGTCGCATTACTGAGAAAACTAGATCAGATAGGCGCGCCCAGGGACAAAGCCTTAGGCCATCAAGCAATAGCCAGATCGCTCTCCAGCGAAGAGAGACCGGCGAAGAGGACCGAGACTCAATGGTCTAACCTGATTCCCATCATCGAGTTTCCTTCGATCATAAGAAAGTACAATGTTGTCCCTGAGGTGAATGTTGAAGTTGTTGAGCCCAACTGGTCTTTCTATCGTGACGACGAAGAAACACTCCTTGCCTTCAATCCGCCCGAGACTACATATGACTGGCTTGAGGAAGTTGAAGCAATCGAATATCAGAAACCGGCTTGTGCATCCATTAGGGACATTAGACAAGTTCTGAGAATTATCCTAAGGAAGAGTATTAAGAATCTCTGTCTCAGCAGGGGTTTGAAACAGAACGAAGAAACAAACCGGATTTACTTTCCTCCAGGTTTGCTCCCACACAATCGATTGCATTTCACTCGCTATGATGGAAGGAAGACAAACGTCCAAGTTGTAGGGGAACGAAAGTTCAGAACAAGAGTCGAAGGTAATCTGACTATCGAGACATCCAGATATCACATTTCACCTGACTTCAGATTCTTCGCAGACCTCTTGGGTGATCCAAAACTGCGAATTCAAGTCGGCGTATTTTGGACTGACCTTAGCGGCGTCGCATTGGACAGTAGGACGGCAAATCGCCGTCGCAAAGCACTTTGTAAGAATTGGTGGAATTATGAATGGCTTTCTAGAAACATGGCAGTGTTGCAGTGGCTTGGGAATGGACATGATGAGATTCCTCTAATCGAGACAAACGTTGGCAATCTGCGAATTGGATTGACACCAGCCACTTTTTCATCGCAGTATGGAATCGACGAAGAAACATTGTCGGCCGTTCAAGAAGAGGACGAAAGTACCGTGCTTGAGGACTCTGAGGACATACGGGAGGAAATGACAGACGAATCCTGATGCGCAATTCATAAGTGAGCCTGCCCTGGAGTTTCGTTATGCACAGAAGGTCATAGACCCTAAAGTCGGGCTGTCGATATTTGGACCATATGACACTGATGCTCCGTCGCACCCGAGAAACATCTCGTATGGAACAGTCGGTACTAGGAACGGAACCGAATTACTTAACGACTTCTTGAAGCTAATCCAGGGGCATATTGTTTCCAAAACCGCTTCAGATAATCCTAGGCTCTGGCCTGCCTTCCCAGGATTTCAAGCGGTCTTCCATTCAGCGTTACCTAGTAGCTCTACACGCTCTTTCGAACTCAACGAAGATGCACTCATTCGTGCAGCATCGAATTTCGATCCAAATAGACGAGCATTTGAAGTAGTAGCGATGTATCTGGCAGGAATAGAATACCTGACTAATCCGGATGATCCTCTCGATGTGACTATCTGCGCTGTTCCCGACATAGTACATCAGAATTGTAGGCCGAAGAGCTACGTGAGAGATGGAACAGGGGAAAGAGTCTCATTTCAAATGCGGCGAGAAAGAGCTGCTGGACAGACTGATCTTCTGCAGTCGTATGACCTCGATATGTATCAATACTCGGTTGATTTTCGCCGTCAGCTTAAAGCGAGAGCGATGAAGTTCAACATGCCCATTCAAATCATAAGAGAGTCGACCCTGAATATTCACGAACCCGATAGTCAATTTGAGGCACGAAGAAAATCACCGTTGTCTGACAGAGCTTGGAACATCTGTACTACATTATTCTACAAGTCTGGAGGAAAGCCGTGGCGTCTCAGCACTGCGCGCAAAGGCGTATGCTATGTCGGAATCGTGTATCGTCGAACTGACCCCGTCTATGGAGATAAGACAGCCTGTTGCGCGGCGCAGATGTTCTTGGACACGGGAGATGGTGTCGTCATTCGGGGCGATTACGGCCCCTGGTTCTCCGCTGAGACCCATCAATTCCACCTCTCAAGAAAGGCGGCGAACAGTCTGCTCTCAAAGGTACTCAACACGTACGCAGAACTTGAAGGACAACCTCTTCGTGAGGTCTTTCTTCACTATCGAGCATCCCTCAATGATGAAGAATATGAGGGCTTCAAATCGGCCTGTCCATCTGATGTGAAATTGGTTTGCATAAGAGTGAGACAGGAGGCCAGTGAAGCACGTCTGTTCAGAGAGGGGACTCGGCCAGTTCTTAGAGGCACGCTCTTGAAAGTCAACGAGCGCCGTGCTTATCTTTGGACTTCAGGATTCAAACCTTTTCTGCGTACTTATGATGGGTGGGAAACCCCAGTCCCGATTAGAATTGATATTCAGCATGGCGATGAGAGCATTGTTCAAGTTGCGACTGATATCCTTGGCCTAACCAAATTGAACTTCAATGAATGCAAATACGGAGACTCAAACCCAGTGACGATCGGTTTTTCAAACGCCGTTGGCGAAATTCTTGTATCAAATCCAAAGCTAAGGGATCCTAGTCCGAAGTTCAAATTCTACATTTGAGGGATCATGCCACACAACAGCATGTCCACCGGATTGTCTAGTGGAGATGTGCAAGTAAGCGTAGGCGTGTGTCGAAGTCTGACTTGGGCCGGCGACGACGCCTAGGACTGATTCCGAACAAACCGAATGGGGCCTCGTCCTCTTCTTCATCCTCATCGTCTTCTTCATCTTCAGGGAGGTCTTCCTATGTGTAGGTCGGGAATGGTAGCTTGCGTTTGAATTTTCGGGCGATCATTGTGGCTATGAGGTCGTTCGCCACACAGTTGACCCGATATTTTGGGTGCATTCGCCAACTTGCAGAATGGAGGTGAGTGTTCAGATTTGTCAGAGGGCCCAGTGAAGTGAGCCGCTCCTAGCCTTTCAGCTCTCTGAGCGTCTTCTTCGTCATGTACTGCCCTGCCATTGTTATGCTCTTGTCAAGCTTCAAAGAACTTGCATATTTCCGCGCCTCTTCAAGTACAAGCACAAGCATTCTCTTCCCCTTTCTGGTGCCCGAGTACTTTTCGAGTTCAGTTCGGGTCAAGAAGACGTCGTCCCCGAACCTTGCAAGCACTTCCTCGAGTGTTGCACTGGCCATCTCAACGATCCTTGCTTCACCCACAATTTCCCGATTGCTTCTCGACTGATAAAGGAACAGTCTGGACCCAGAGTGCAGTCTTCGGGGAAGGCTTTCTCTGCTCATGTACTTCACGAACACCGTCTTGCGGCCCTCGAAGAAGCGTTGGCAGTGCTCTGGAAGAATCGGAAACATGACGCCAACGTAATCGTTGGCATCCTCAGAGGCCATGGACGGGGCACCTAGTCTAGTTATGCTTCGACATTCTGTTGGTTGCCAGATATATCCTTCCACATGCCCCTTTCACTTAGCACGATTGCTATCTCTGGCAAGCAAGGTTAGGGACAACGCTGAAGATCTTCTGAGCCTCGAAATCACTGCTCTCACGACAAACCCAATATACAGACAGACTGTGACTAGGTCTTAGCGGATAAGCTTGGTTTTGTTCGTCTCTGCTCATGTGAAAACAGTCAAGAGGCCAGCAGTCGACCGCGGGTTCAGATCATGCGGTAACTAGTGTGGTAGACACTATGAAACCCTCCGAACAGGATGGCGTGGAACAAGCTCCAAGGGTCGAAAGACGGAAGAAAGACTCCGCGAGGCTGATCTGGGACACTAAACCTAAGCGCGCGCCTAATCCTAGAGAAATTGACTTTCAGACGGCAGAGATCGTAATTCCAAATCCCCGCCGCGATCAACCAACTCTTTCCTCATTCTTGCGTGGCTTGTCGATAGCCGACATAGATCGAGCAAGAATGAACAGACTGATCTGGGGGGACAATTTGCTGGCTATGCAAGCATTACTAGCTTCTGGCTACGAGGAAGAAATTGGCCTCATCTACATTGACCCACCGTTCTGGACTGGAGAGAACTACTACAACAACGTCATGGTGGGGACTGAAGAAGTAACAGCGTCCCCATCCGTAATCGAACGGTTGGCATACAAGGACATCTGGGAAGGCGGGATTGACTCATACCTTGACATGCTCTACCCTCGCTTGCAGCTGATGAAAAGACTGCTGTCTGAAAACGGTGTAATCTTCATCCATTCCGACTGGCACACAGGACACTACGTCAAGATCGTTTGCGATGAGGTGTTCGGCAGGAATAACTTCCGAAGCGAAATTGTCTGGCAGCGGATCACGGGCCACTCTGATGCCAAGCGTTTCGGAATGGTACATGATACTCTTTTTGAATACTCAAAATCTGACGAATACACGTACGTGCCGCAGCCTCGCAAGCGTAAGGAAGAATACATCGAGTCGCACTTTAGGCGAGACCCAAACGGCAGACTCTACAGGCTAGACAACGCAACAGCACCTGCTCATGGGGCAGTTGGCAAACCCATGCGTTTTGGTGACAAAGTTCTCAGTCCTCCCAAGGGTACGATGTGGCGATGGACTCAAGACAAGATCGACCAGCTGATGACAGAAGGCCGCATAGTCTTCACAAGCAAAGGAACGCCCGCGGCCAAATGGTATCTCGATGAGAAGCCTCCTCCGCCTGCCCACTCGCTGTGGACGGACATCCCTCCCGTGAATCCTCAGGCGAAGGAACGCATAGACTTCCCGACACAGAAGCCCGAGGAATTGATGGAACGCATCATCAATTCATCATCGAAGCAAGGAGACCTGGTTGCTGATTTCTTCTGCGGTTCTGGAACGACCTTGGCTGTTGCTGAAAGGCTCGGACGGAGATGGATTGGGTGCGACTTCTCGAAGGTTGCGATTCAAATGATCCGCAATCGGCTGGTAGGCATGGAGGCACATGCATTCTTGCTAGAGAATATCGGCAACTATCAGAGACACATGGTCTATCTCGCAGGGGCGAGAATCTACGAAATGCAGCACATAGTCCTGAAACTGTACGGAGCAACGCCCCGCAAGGACCTGCCTGAACTGGGTACCAGAAAGGGAGACGATGGAGTAACTGAACTTGTCTACGTTGGATATCCCGACAGAGCAGTCACTTCGAAAAAGGTCGAAGAACTCGCAACGCAGGCTGAGACGCTTGATGGGACTGGCTACAATCGCTTGGTCGTGCTCGGTTGGGACTACGAGTACAACTACGAGGAACTGCTCGCTGATCGTAGACGAACCCCACTGCTGCGAAATTCAAAAGTCGAGATATCCAATCGTACGATTCCCCCCGAAGTCTACGAGTATCTCAGAACCCACACGTCTTCAGATGATGTCGAATCGTTTTGTGGAAAGGTGAGATTCTACGACAAGCCCTATCTCAAACTGGCAAGACCGATCCGAGAGCGCTCTGGAGGAAAGGCGAAGGTAACCGTCGGGATAGAACGTTACGTATTCTTCCCAGGGTCTCTACCTATAGAAGATGAAGAGCAGAAAAGGGAAGTGGAAGAGATCTACAAGAAGAGCTTTGCCGCTATGCTTGACTATTGGGCAGTTGATTGGGACTACGAACCACCAACTTTCAGATCAACTTGGCAGGCCTTTCGCGGATTCGGTAAGAACATAAAGCAGGTTCCGATCTCCGCCACACACGAACTCCCCACTGGGAAGAAGTACCTGATAGCAATCAGAGCGGTCGATGTTTTCGGAAACGACGCCACTGCCACATGCTCCGTTGACTTGAGATGATCACGTTTGCCCCGTACCCAACCTGTCTTTGGCCAACTACCACTAGCTGACCAACTTCGGGGAGAAATCGATGCATGGGCTAGGCAAGGCTGGAGGTCTGGAGTAACCCAGACCACGTTCGACCTGCTCCACTACTGGTTCGACCGACCGGAGGAGAGTTCAGAGAGGTTCTACCCTTGTCAGAAGCGCGCAATTGAGACTGTGATCTACTGCCACGAAGTACTCCAAGCCAAGTCACTGAAGGACCTTTACGAGCACGTTGCACCTGATGCTCTCAGACTGAGCAAAGCCTTCCTCGACGAAGTTGAAACGACCCCATTTAGGAAGATCTGCCTCAAGATGGCAACTGGGACTGGAAAGACGTGGGTACTAGCCGCACTCCTCGTGTGGCAGTACTTCAATGCCATTCGAAACGAAAAACCATCAGGTGCAAGCGGTGTCTCAGGCGACTGGTACTCACAGAGGTTCCTGATAGTCACGCCAGGTCATGAGGTCATGAATCGCATTCTTGACGCATTCAAGGGACCGAGAGACTCTAACACGGGCCTTAGAAACAGACAGAGAGCAGATATGACCCGTTCATTGTTTGTTCGTCCTGAGTGGCAGAAAGACTTCAATTTCGAGATTCTCGAACCAATCGATGTGAGGCCGAACAGCCCACCACCAGATGGCCCATTCGTCTTCATCACAAACTGGCAACAATTCCAGCTGAGGAGCGATAAGGAATCGCTCTGGGAAGAAGAGACTGGTGCGGAAATAGGCGAACAACCCAGAGGCGAGTTCCTACTCGACTATCTCACCGAATTTCCTGATCTCGTAATCATGAACGACGAAGCTCATCATGTTCACTCCATTTCGGTGACTGGAAAAGGTGATGAAGAACTCGTATGGCGCAGGTTCATCACGCTTCTAGACAGGAGAATGCGGGAACGGCACGGTCCGAAGAGGCGGCTGCTTATCCAAGTAGACTTCTCAGCGACACCATTCTTCGGATCGGGGACGCAGAAGAGATTCTTCCCGCACATCATCTACGACTACGATCTTAAACAAGCTAGCCGAGAGATGTTGGTAAAACAACTCTTCCTTGTCGAGAAGCAAGCCATCGGAGGCGAGATGATGGAACTCAGATCATTGGCAGGACAAGAATGGAGAGCAGCGCGGAAGGAACCAGAAGCGGGCAAGAGACTAGGAGAACTAATCGGACTCTCTCCTGGTCAGAAGACCCTGCTCTTGATTGGAAAGACAAAGCTCGAGCAAATCGCAAGCGAGTTCACACAGAAAGGTATTGACAAGAAACCAGTGATGCTGGTTCTGTGCGAAGAGACCGCGGTCGCAGACAAAGTCGCAGAACATCTTGCAACAGTCCCTGGACCCACTAGCGGTACTTACGATCAATCCAAGGTCATGGTGATTCATACAGAGCTGCCAGACAGGGAGCTTGAGAATGCGAGACTTCGTTTGAACAAGATAGACGACAACTCGGACCCATTGAGCGCGGTCATCTCAGTCTTGATGCTCCGCGAGGGTTTCGATAGAAAGAACATCTGTGTAATAGTGGTGCTGCGCGCTGCTGAAGCCGACTTGCTACTTGAGCAAATTGTCGGCAGAGGTCTCAGGGTAATGTTCCCAAGGGAAGACAGCGAACCGATCTGGCAAGAGAAGGTAGAGGCGCTCAAAGACATCATGAACAATAGACCGCCCTCCTCGTCGTTCGACTTCCTGTTCATAGTGGAACATCCGAGGTTCCGCAGCTTCTACGAGCGTTTGAAGGGCGAGGGGTACATAATAGGAGAAGGCGGAACTGGCCCCATTACGGGGTCGCTCATCCCCGTCGACGCCGTGCCTTCTCGTATTCCTCAATACGACCTCGCGTGGCCTATCCAGATCTTCGATCAAGGCAAGTTTCCCGAGATTACAGAGATAGGAGTTGGAACCCTCTCGCCCTATCCCCTCCTTGAGGACTTTGAATCGTTTCGTGACTCACGCAGGGACCTCTTCGTAACCGAAACTCAGATGGACACAGGAAAGCATGTGAGGACATGGAAGCTACCAAACCGTTACTTCAACTATGATTACTTTCTGGCCAACGCGAGCAAGACAATCGCTCAAGAAGGAAAGACCGCTCTCCTAACGGGTCATCTGGCAGAAATAGCACAGGTGCTAGACGAGTATGTCTCCAAACATCTGTTTGGCAAAGAAATCGATTTCAGTCTTGCAGAAAATTACCCTGTGCTGAACGACGCCAACGTATTCGACCACATTGTTACCGCGGTTCGAACTCGGTTGATCAAGTCGATGGAGGAGATGCGATTCGAACGCACTGGAGAATGGCGGCAACTCTCCTCAGTGAGCAGGCTCCTAATTAGAGAAAAGGCAGCCGTAGACACTTGGAAGTGCATCTATCCGAAACAATCAGTCGCGGCGAAAGCAGGAGGTTTTGAAAGGAAGTTCATGACCAACACACTCGAAAACTCCGTGGATGTTCTTGCATACGCAAAACTGGACAAGAAGCACGCCTTGAAGATCCAGTACAGAGACGAATTCGGCATACTTAGACCGTATGAGATTGATTTTCTGGTCAAGACCAAAGAGTCAATGTATCTTGTCGAGACGAAGAGTCAATGGGATCTGGAGAAAGAGAACGTTGCCGTCAAGGCTCTAGCTGCCAAGACATGGTGCAATAGCGCAACAGGGACCACACGACCCAGCGGTGTTGATCAGCCGTCAAAGTGGGAATACCTCTTGATCACCGACAAGACATTCGAACAGAACAGCGGGCAAAGCTTCGAGGCCATGGTACCGACGATGAGATCAATTCGAGATCGTACCATATCCGCCCGAGCGAGCCAGACTAGATTGCCTGTCTCCCGTGAAGAGGGAATCGAGGACTACATCAAGAAGGGAGAAAGTGCCAGACTGGAGTTCAAGTCGGCTCTGAGCTGGGACTACAAGCTAGGCAAGCAGAGTAAGGAGATCGAGAACGCTACGGCAAAAACCCTGTGTGCGTTCATGAACTCAGAAGGCGGAACCCTCGCAATAGGCGTCGATGACAAAGGCCACGTTATCGGGGTCGAAAAAGACTTCTCACTTCTAAGCAAGCCCAACAGAGACGGCTTTGAACAGAAACTGACTGGACTAGTGAATGGTTCTCTAGGCAAAGAGAACGCCATATACGTGCATTTGTCTTGGCAGGCTATTGAAGGCAAGACTGTTGCTGTTGTTATCGTAGACAAGAGTAAACGCCCCGTGTACCTAGATCTTCAAGGTAAGAGCGAATTCTACATTCGGACAGGCAACACTTCCCAACCACTGGATGTGCGTGAGGCAACGGCTTACATTCGTGACCACTGGCCTGATCTTTGAGAAGACTGGGTAGGTGTACGAGGCGGTTACAGTATCCGCAACGAGTACCCTCAATAGGCCACTCGGAAGATCGGCCTACGTACACACACGCACGGAGTGTCCAGCTAATCGTTGCGCTAATGAGAAAGGGACTCGGACAAAGTTTGTCGTGGGTCCGGAGGGAGTGGACTAGGGTCGGACTAGGGTTTGACGGATTGTCCTGCGACGAAAGGACTTGGAGGGTTTGATGGGAGGGCGCCTTCTTGGAGTAGTTGGAAGGAGGTATCTGCCCCTAGTTAGGGGCAAGTACCACCGGACTCGAACCTGCCTCCTAGTCCGGATAAGCATAGTCAGTCGCTCCGGACAGCAATGCAGTCTTCCTGGCCATTGCTTTCTTCCGAAGCAGTCTCTAGTTCTCGTTCGAACTCAAACACACTTGCGTTCTTGGCAACTAGCGGATCAATCAAGTCTTGTGCGTCCTTAGGTTCGTTCCAGACCTTGCCAAGTATGTCCCTGACTTCGCCCTCGTTCCGTGCCCTTGTGCAGGTCTTCTGCACGGTCACCGACTTGTGAACTCCTCGTTTGTGGAGCATCTCGTTCAGATCTGATGCTTTCAGGAGCTGAATGCTCATTCTTGCGGCATACTGAGCAACAGATAGGGCCTCGCTGCCCACTTTGACTTTATCTTTGGGGTTGAATGCTGTGCCTGCGAATATCCCTATCACGCCTTGCTTGATCATCCTACCCTGTTGCGAGCCGACTCCCAAGTCCATGCTCCACTTCAGCACGTTGCGGAAGCCCTCGAGGCTTTCCTTTCTCACTAGACCCCACTTGCATTCCAGCGCGTATGTAACAGGTTGGCTGATGGGGCTGGGCTGTATTGTCCAGTGCTCTGGCAACTTCGTTTACGAAATCCGCTTTCATCTTGTCACCCTCGCCGCGATCTCTGCCACGGTCTTGGGATACTTTTTGGCATACGCCCTCAGCTTCCGCCTCGACGCGCCCTTCTCCCAGCCGCTGACATCGGCCGCAATCTTCTCTTCTGGTATGCCGTTGTACCTCCATAGGTAGATGAAATCAAGAAGAGTCTTTTCGGGATCGGAATACCTGACTCCATTCTCTCCCTTCTTCATGCCAAAATCGAGCAAGGCTGAGGACAACTTGGAGAACTTGAACTTGTATCCCGCAATTGTGAAAGGGTTTGCACGGAACAGTTTGTCGTTTATCACATCCTCGACGGCAAAGGTCTCGTGGGTCATGTTGTTGAGCTTGAGCGCGGTGTGCAGGCCGAAATACCAGTTCTTCACGTGCTTGAGTTCCAGTCCTTTCGCTACGAGTTCTAGGTGATTGTACTTGTTCCTGCCTAGCTTCAATTCCTCTAACGATTTTACGTAGAAGACCCCTCGAAATATCCTCACAAGGTAGGCACGCATCCCGAAGTACCTGACGACCATTTCGTAGTTCAACTTCATCGTTTTGCAGTAGCGCTTCAGCTCTTCCGCTGTCACAAACTCCTTCCTGTCCATCCACAATTTCCTTCGCAGAAGCGACATTGTCATTTATATCACAACATCATACAAACTATGATATTAT
>Ga0315281_10003842_pt1 | contig 21967 bp, 16 predicted proteins | sample YL17G07_0_MG_FD_204540 | JGI IMG/M metagenome (GOLD analysis project Ga0315281, IMG submission 204540) | Sediment microbial communities from Yellowstone Lake, YNP, Wyoming, USA - YL17G07_0 | ecosystem: Environmental > Aquatic > Freshwater > Lake > Sediment | place: USA: Wyoming | collected... | reverse complement strand
TGGTGCAGGCGAGAGGACCTCGCCCCGAAACACAAGCCAGACTAGTCCACCCACCATAAGGGCGACCCCGGCGACTGACGCGACCGTTGTCACCACCCTCGTTCCCTCTCCGCTAGGCGCTTAACGCAGATTAGACGGACTATGGAGAAAGGGCGAACCGGGAGTCGGAGGCTTGGTTTGCCCTTTCGGTTATTGCCCATGAAACCCTCCGATCGTCCTTGCAGGACTCATTATGCACGTCACAAGGTCTCGTGGCGACGTCCGCGATAGGCGGAGTCAGAGTCGGCCTGAATCGTCCACACGGCGACGCTCGCCCGACCGTCACCCACCCGCGTGGTTCCGCGGCATCCGCCCTCCGCTCTCACAGGCCGTCGACGGGGCTCCGCACCCCTCGTCCGCCGGCCCTGTTCAGGACGTGGGTGTAGATCATGGTGGTCGAGACGTCCCTGTGCCCCAGCAACTCCTGGATCGTGCGGATGTCGTAGCCGTCCTCGAGCAGGTGCGTCGCGAACGAGTGGCGCAGGGTGTGGCAGCCCACCGGCTTGGTCAGGCCGGCCTGCAGCGCGGCGGCGTGCACGGCCTTCTGGACGGCGCTCTCGTGAAGGTGATGGCGCATGAGGGCGCCGCTCGCCTCGTCCCGCCAAACGGTCCGGGCCGGGAACACCCACTGCCACGGCCACTCGCGCCCCGCGTTCGGGTACTTGCCCGCGAGCGCCCCCGGCAGGCGGACGGTCCCCGCGCCCGCGGCCACGTCCGCCTCGTGGAGCGCGCGCACGCGCGCCAGGTGCTCCTCGAGAGGCTCGCGCAGCGAGGCCGGCAGCACCGTGTGCCGGTCCCGGCCCCCCTTCCCGTCGCGGACGATGGTCTCGTTGCGCTCGAAGTCGATATCCTTGATCCGAAGCCGGAGCCCCTCGAGCAGGCGCATGCCGGTCCCGTAGAGCAGCCGGCAGACCAGGTTCGGCGTGCCGCGCACGCGGCCGAGGAGCCGCCGCACCTCGTCCCGGCTCAGGACCACGGGCAACCGGGCGGGCTTGCGTGCGCGCACGAGGCACTCGAGCCACGGGACGTCCAGCCCGAGGACCGCCCCGTAGAGGAACAGCAGCGCGGCGAGCGCCTGGTTCTGCGTGGAGGCGGCCACGTTCCTCTCGGTCGCAAGGTGCGAGAGGAAGGTGTTGATCTCGACCTCGCCCATGTCCTCCGGGTGCCGCTTCCCGTTGAAGAGGATGAAGCGCCGGATCCAGGCGACGTACGCCTCCTCGGTGCGCGGCGAGTAGTGCCTGGCGCGCAGCGCCGCGCGCACGCGGTCGAGGAGTCGTGCCGGTTGGGGGTGAATCGTAGCGGGTTGCAGATAAACGAACTTCACGCCACTGGGGTCCATGGGAGTCTCCTTCCCCAGGTGGCGTGGACGGTACCGGTAATTTCGCCCTTTGCCCCGCCGGAGTCAAGGGTCGGAGGCGGCGGCTTAGGTCGCGTCGGTGACCTGGACCCCGGCGTAGGGCCCCACGACGGTGATCCACTCGCGGACGCGCCACTTCGTAACCAGCCCGTTGGCAACGTACGGGTCGGCCTTCGCGAACGACGCGGCGACGTCGGGCGACGATCCCTTGAACAGCAGCACCGCGCCATCCACCGGGTTAGCTAGCGCCCCGCCAAGCACCAACTCCCCGCGCTCGACCGCGCGCCGGGCGTGCGCGAGATGCGCGGCGCGCAGCCGCACCCGCCTCTCCGCGTAGTCAGCGACGACCTCGTAGAACAGGAGGAAGTGCATTTGGCTCGAGCCTCCCGTCTTCGTCGGCGTATGCTAGCGCGACGCGGTTCCGACCGATTGTGTCATTCCCGCGGAAGCGGGAATCCAGTGTGGTGGGGGGGATGATCGGAAGGCAGCAAAGGCACGGAGTGGCTGGATCCCCGCTTTCGCGGGGATGACAGCCGCGCCAAGGCAACCGGTAAGTCCCTCACCCTGCCCTCTCGCCACGGGAGAGGGTAAGGACGAAGTACACCTTGTGCCTCTGCACGTCGTTTCCCCCGGGTCCCGACTGGGCGGCGTGCCATCCCCTCACGCTGCCTTCTCCCTCGGGGAGAGGGGAAAGCCTGGATCCCCGCGTTCGCGGGGATGACGACTGCACAGGCATGTCCCCGCTGGAGCCTGCCCCGGACTCCGATCCGGGGCGGGGATGACGGCTTCGCCGTCACTTCTCGCGCATGAACGGGTAGGCGAAGTGCGTGGGCGGGACGAACGTCTCCTTGATCGCGCGCGGGCTGGCCCAGCGGATGAGGTTCCACATCGAGCCGGCCTTGTCGTTGGTGCCGGAGGCGCGGGCGCCGCCAAACGGCTGCTGGCCGACGACCGCCCCGGTGGGCTTGTCGTTGATGTAGAAGTTCCCCGCGGTCCCCTGCAGCCGCTCGGCCACTTTCAGGATTGCCTGCCGGTCGTTCGCGAACACCGAGCCGGTGAGGGCGTACGGCGAGCCGGTGTCGCACAGCTCGAGGGCCTTGTCGAGCTCCCTGTCCGGGTAGACGAACACGGTGAGCACGGGCCCGAAGATCTCCTCTTGCATCAGCTTGAACTTCGGGTTGGTGGTCAGCACGACGGTGGGCTGGATGAAGTACCCCACCTTGTCGTCGCACGTCCCGCCCGCGACGATCTCGGCCTCCGAGGACCTCTTCGCGTACTCGATGTAGCTCTTGATGACGCCGAACGCGGTCTTGTCGATCACCGCGCCCATGAAGTTGGTGAAGTCCTCGACGTCCCCCATCTTGATCTCGGCGATCTGCGCGAGCAGCACCTTCTTGACCTTGGGCCAGAGCGACTTCGGGATGTAGGCCCGGGAGGCTGCGGAGCACTTCTGCCCCTGGTACTCGAACGCCCCGCGCACCAGCGCGGTCGCGAGCGCGTCCACGTCGGCGGAGGCGTGGGCGAAGACGAAGTCCTTGCCGCCGGTCTCGCCGACGATGCGCGGGTAGGAGCGGTACGACTCGATGTTGGCGCCGACGGTCTTCCACATCTGCTGGAACACCACGGTGGAGCCGGTGAAGTGGATCCCGGCCAGCTCCGGGGAGGCCAGTACCGGGTCCCCCACCTCGCCGCCCGAGCCGACCACGAGGTTTATCACCCCGGGCGGGAGCCCGGCGGCCATGAGCACACGCATGATCGCAAACGCCGAGTAGACCGCGGTGGAGGCCGGCTTCCAGAGGACGGTGTTGCCCATCATCGCCGGCGAGGTCGGCAGGTTGCCCCCGATCGAGGTGAAGTTGAAAGGCGTGACCGCGAAGACGAACCCCTCCAGGGCGCGGTACTCGACGCGGTTCCACACCCCCGGCGAGGAGATCGGCTGGTCCTCGTAGACCTTCTGCATGAAGTGAGGGTTGAAGCGCCAGAAGTCGATCAGCTCGCACGCCGAGTCGATCTCCGCCTGGAAGACGGTCTTGGACTGGCCGAGCATGGTGGCCGCATTGGCCTCGTCCCGGAACGGGCCGGCCAGCAGGTCGGCGGCCTGTAGGAAGATCGCGGCGCGGTCGTACCACGGCATGCGGGACCAGCTCGCATGCGCCTCGCGAGCGGCCGTCACCGCCCTCTCGACCTCGGCCTTGCCCGCCTTGTGGTACCTGGCGAGCACGTGTTTGTGGTCGTGGGGGACGATGCACGTTCCGAGCTTCCCGGTTCGCACCTCCTCGCCCCCGATGACCAGGGGGATCTCGATCTCCCGCCCGCGCATCTCGGCGAGCTTTGCCTTGAGCGAGCGCTTCTCCGGGGAGCCGGGAGCGTAGGCGCGGATCGGTTCGTTGGTCGGTTGGGGTACGCGGAAAACGCCGTTCATCGTTGCCTCCCGCCTGGATTGCGCCAGCGCGCTGTGAAACGCCGGCGCAGAGTTGGTAGCGGCGAGCATAGAGGCCCCGACCGGGGCGGTCAACCCTCCGGAAGTGGCGGGATCCGGCACTTTGCCCTTATGATGCACACGTGGGCGACACAAAACCGACGGGTCCTGCTCCCGCCCGCACCACGGTGCTCGTTCTCAACTACAACGGTCGCGCGCACCTGGACGACTGCCTCGGCTCGCTCGGGGTGCAGGACGTCTTCATCCCCGGGTGGCCCGGCCAGCCGCGCGACGCGGCGGCCCGCGACGAGGTCTGGCTCATCGACAACGCCTCCACCGACGGCTCCGTCGAGCACGTGGCCGACCGCTTCCCCTGGGTGCGGGTGGTGGAGAGCGAGGCCAACCTCGGGTTCTCCCGCGCCTACAACAGGGCCGCCGCCATGTGCGGCTCCGAGTACGTGGCCTTCCTCAACAACGACACCCGCGTCGGGCCGGACTTCCTCTCGGCGCTCCACCGCGCACGCTCGGCGCGCCCCGAGGCAAGAGCGCTCGCCGGCCGCATCATGAGCTGGGACGGGACTCGCATCGACTTCGCCGGTGCGGACACTTTCTTCTCGGGGCACGCCTGGCAGCGCGGCCTGGGGGAGAGCGTCCAGGGCCGCGAGTTCGCGGAGACTCCCCTGCTCTTCGGCTGCGCCGGCGCGCTGATGTTCGACCGGGAGACGTTCATCGGGATCGGCGGCTTCGACCCCGACTACTTCTCCTTCTTCGAAGATGTGGATCTGGGCTGGCGCGCCTCCCTGCTCGGGCACCCCACCTGGTTCGCCCCCGACGCCGTTGTGCGGCACAAGCGTCACGGCTCGTGGGGGGACGAACCGACGGTCATCGTCCGGTACCTCACCGAGAGAAACGCGCTCTCCACCGTGTTCAAGAACTACCACCAGGAGCGGATGGGGGTCATGCTCCTGCTCTCCGCCACGCTCACGTTCCTGCGCGCATGGTCCTCCAGCGACTCGCTGCGGAACCTCGGCAGGCCTTTCGTCAGCACCGAGGCCGTCGCCCACCTGCGGGCCCTCGCGGACCTCTCGAGCTACGTACCCAGCCTGCGGCAGAGGAGAAAGAGGGTCCAGGCCGACCGGCGGAGAACCGACGAGGAGATCCTGCCGCTCTTCGGCGCGTTCGCGTCACCGCCGACTGCGCTCGGCGAGGAGTACCGCAGCGCGCTCAGCACCCTGGTCTCGACGGCCGGCATCGCCGACGACAAGGTCGGGGGCCCCTGGCCGGCGGAAGTCAACACCGCCGCCGAAGCTGCGGCCCTGCAGCTCGCGGGCATGTGTGCCTCCGTCGTCAGCAGGCGGTTCCCCGTCGAGACGTTCCTTTCGGAGGGCTGGGACCCCGCGTGGGAGCACCAGGTCGCGATCGAGGAGGCGCGGGCGCTCTGTGACCTCCACGCGACCCTCAGGCGCTTTTCCGAGGCCGGCATCGGAACGGATTCCCTCGCCGCGCTGCGGGAGGACCTGCGACGAATCAGGCCCGGCACCGTCGAGACCGTCGGCGCCTCGGCTTCCGTGAGACGTTTCGGCAAACCGCACTCCCCCGGCACCGTCGCGGCCGGAACGCCCAGCGTCAGCGTCGTGATCCGCACCAAGGACCGCCCCGGCTTCCTGCGCCGCGCGCTGACCAGCGTCGCGGCCCAGGCCTATCCGCGGCTGGAGGTCGTGGTGGTCAATGATGGCGGCGAGGACCCTTCGCCGGTGCTGGCCGAGTTCGAGAACGAGCTGGAAATCTTCCTCGTCAACCACCCCGACAGCGTGGGGAGATCGCGCGCGGCCCAGGCGGGCCTCGAGGCCGCCACCGGCGAGCTGGTTAACTTCCTCGACGACGACGACGAGTTTTGTCCCGGCCACCTCCACACCCTGGTCGGCGCGATCGAGGCTGAGGGCGTGCGGGTCGCCTACTCCGACGTGGAGTGCCTCACGGAGCAGCCCGACGGCTCGGGCGGATACCGCGTGGTCGAGCGCACGGTGTTCGGCGGCGACCTGGATCGCTCGCGCCTGTTCTTCGAGAGCACGCTGCCGATCATGGCCGTACTCATGGACCGCAGGCTCGCGATCGAGGTCGGAGGCTTCGACCCGAACCTGGAGTACTTCGAGGACTGGGACCTGTTCCTGCGCCTGGCGCACCGCACCCGGCTTCACCACTGCGCAGAGGTCACTGCGACCTACCATGTCTGCCCGCCCCTGCAGCAGGGCAAGGGGACCGCCGGGGACCACCGGTGGCCGCACCTCGCCCGGTTCTTCGACAAGCATCGGGAGTGGGTCGGAGGAAAAGACTGGGCGAGGTTCTACGAGCGCCACGTCGAGGCCACGCGGCTGCGGCTGCGCCAGGCCGAGGGCAGGCTGAGCGGGATGGAGGCGCAACTCGAAAACCTCAAGCAACACTTTAGCGTCATCGAGAAGTCTCGCACCTGGAAGGTTTACCAGGCGGTCCAGAGGCTCCTCGGCCGCCGGTGACCGAATGGTTCCGGCATGACCGAGCCGTCCGCAACGCCATCGACGGCGAACCCCCTTTTCCACGTATGATTCCGGCGTGACGGAGACCCCCGGCAACCGCTCCCTGTCGATCGTGATCGTCTCCTGGGAGTCGGGGGAAGACATCGTCGAGTGCGTCCGCTCCCTGGCCGGCGCCCGGGCGGCAGCGGCTTGCACCACCGAGCTGATCGTGGTGGACAACGCCAGCCTTGAGTTCCCAGCTGCCGGGGTCGTGGCCGCGTGGCCGGAGGCGACGATCATCCGCAACCCGAGCAACCGCGGCTTCGGCCCCGCAGCGAACCAAGGCGTCGCGGTGGCACGCGGCGACGTCGTGCTCCTGCTCAACCCCGACACACGCCCGGTGAACAACCCTCTCACCCCGCTGCTCCAGGCGTTCGCGGACCGCCCGGATGCCGTCGCCGTCGCCCCCCGCCTGCTCGAGAGCGAGCCCGCCCCAAGCCAGGGCCTGCGCGTGCATCAGCTCCGCCGCCTCCCCACCCTCGGCCACGCTGCCCGGCAGATGCTCCTGTTCGACCGAGCGTTTCCCCGCAACCGGTGGCTCGCCCGGGACCGCTACCTGGACCGGGACGAGGAGCGGCCGTTCGAGGTCGAGCAGCCCGCCGCAGCGGCGCTGGCGGTGCGGCGCGAAGCCTTCCTCGGCGTGGGCGGTTTCGATGAGGCGTTCGTCCCCGCCTGGTTCGAGGATGTGGACCTCTGCGCACGGCTTCTGCCGCGGGGCAGAATCCTCTACTGGCCTGCCAGCCGCTTCGTCCACGAGGGCGGGGCGGCCGCCGCCGCGCTTGGGTACGATCATTTCCTGCCGATCTACTACCGCAACGCGTTTCGCTTCTGGCGCAAGCATCACGGCGTGGGGGCGGCTCTCGCCTACCGCGCGCTCGTGTGCATGGGCATGGTGCTCCGCCTGCTCGCTGTGCCACTGGGTGCTCGAGTCCCCGCTTCCAGGAGTCAGGCCGTGGTCGCATACTCTCGGGTACTTCGGGAGGCCGCCGGGCTCGGCGGCGTTGCTCACTGAACGGGCCACCCGAGCGCGACGGCGGAGGCAGTCCCACCGCACGGCACACGCGCCACGGCAGGACCAGCAATCAGCGGGGCTATCGCTGCTGCACTTCTGACACGCGCCACCAGCCTTCCAGCAAGTTACGTACCGGCTCGGAACCAGCCGCCAGACGGCACCAGACGGTCATCCAGTAGCCAAACGCGAGGCGATCGAAGAGTCCCAGGTGTGGGACGATCCGTCTGCCGGTCGCGAGGTTCTCGCTGAAGATCGGGTTACCGTTCCGCAACTGGTGGGCTGCCTGCCGAAAGAACTCCCGGAAGAACCGCCGCGAGATCCCATGGGCGCGGCGGCGGTCGGTGCCTCCGGCCGTATGCTCGGCCATCAGCTTCTCCCAGTACCGGAGCCGGCTCCGGACCATCCGCGACGATTGGCTGTAGGCGTCCGCGTGCATCCGCCATTTCAGGGTGGACTCCGGAAGGTAGCGGACGGTCCCGTTCAGGAACACGCGCACGAAGAGGTCGTCGTCCTCGTATCCGGAGAGCGATTCGTCGAAACCGCCGAATCGCTGGAACGCGCTCCGGGAAACGGTCATCAGGCCGGGCATCACGAACACGTCCTTGAAGAGCACGTCTTCTGCGGATCTCTTGGGATTGGGCCAACCGAACCGACGGTCTCGATGCATCCCGCGCATCAGGATCTCGCCGTGGGCGTCGATGGTGTCGGCATCCGTGTACACCAGGTCCACGCCCGGTTCCAGCAGCGCGACAACGCGCTCCAGCTTCTCCGCGTAGAACATGTCGTCCTGATCCAGGAACGAGACGTAATCCCCCCGCGCCCGCGCGATGCCGAAGTTGCGAGCGCTCGATTGGCCCCCGTTCTCCTTCGATAAGTAGTAGATCGGCAAAGCGTTCTGCGCATCAATGACTTCCGTGCAGAGCGTTTTGGTGGCGTCCGTGGACCCGTCGTCCACGATCAGGAGCTCGAGATGCCGATACGTCTGCGAGCACACGCTCGCAAGCGCCTTCCGGAGGAACTCCGGGTCCGTGCGGCAGGCGTTGTAGACGGGCACGACGACGGAGACAAGCGGCGCCTCGGTCAGGACCGCGAAGGCCGGTGCCGGCGACTCGGCCCGTTGACTCGATGAATCCTCGTCGGGTGCGACGGCATCGGCCTTCCCGCTTGGTTGATCGGATCTCCGCAGGCGCGATGCAAGCCAGCGCAAGGGACTGGTGACGCGAATGGACAGCGAGAGCTTTATCTGGGTCAGCTCGCGCTCCAGGTCATCGGTATGCCGCTTGAGCCTGTCGAGCTCCTCCGTGGTCTCGTGGAGACGGGTGCGGACTCTGACCTCCTCTTGGCGACACCCTTCGAACGTCGCATTGAGCTCCTCGCCGCTCCAGACCGTGCGCCACTTCTCGCTCACCAGCGCCTGCCCCACATTGCGGCGATGCTCGTCCGCGGTCAGCCCGACCCCGGATGCGCCACCCGTGCGGTAGCACGCGCTGGCCTGGCCGACGTGAATGAACGGTTCCCTACGAGCAAGTTGCAGCCAGAAGTCCCAGTCCTCGAACGAGTCGAGTCCTTCGTCGAAGCGCGTGCCCCGCGCGAGTACCGACTGCCTGATCAGCGCGGCGTGGATCGGGATGTAGTTGCCGGAGCGCAGTCGAGCGGCGTCAAAGGGAACGTCGAGTACACGTTCGGTCCGACCCGAGTCGGCCATGCACCGCACTCCCGCGTAGGCCACTTCCGCCGACGACGCCTTCTCGAGTGCGGTCACGAGGGCAACGACGTGGCTCGGCAGGAACCAGTCATCGTCATCGAGGAAGATGACATACGCGCCTCGCGCCTCCTCGAGCCCGACGTTCGCGGCCCGGCTGCGGCCCAACCGCTCACCGCGACCGCAGAGGCGCAACGGATGGCTGCCGCAGGTCGCTGGCAACGGTGGGTGGCCCCGGCCGACGGCGTCCACTACGACCACCTCGATGTTCGCGTAGCTCTGCCGAGCGATCGAATCCAGTGCTTGTGCGAGCGTATCGCGACCGACGCTGCGGACGATCACCGACACCAGCGGGGGGTCGCTGACTTCGAGGAGCCGTGCCACCTCGTTACGCAAGCCGGGCCGCGTGTCGTCCGTTTCCACCGCTGTGATGATAGCGCGGAGGACGAGAATGGGTGCTCCGCATGCCCCGGGCAGTCGGCTGGGATGTCGCGGCATGCGACCGGGCCGGTCGAGAAGCACCGGACCGGCGATTGCAGCAGCTCCGCCGAACGCAACCCGGGACCGCGCGTCATGGCTCCCGCGGGTGCCTATCGGGGTCCCGTCGAGGTCCACCCCGTCCCCTCGCCCGGCGTCGGTCCGGAACCGGCTAGAATCAGCACTCATGAGGCTGCCCGCAAACCACGGCGTCGGGAAGCGAGGCGAAGGGGATGCCTGAGGACACCCCTCGGTCCCCGAACGGCGGCTCGCAGGGGGCCCGGAGCCGGGAGGAGGAGCTGGAGAGGGCGCTCGAGGAGCGCGACCGCCGGCTCCAAGCCCTCCGCAGCCAGCTTGCGGAGGGCGAGGCTTTCATCGGGCGGATTCTCGGCAGCAGGAGCTGGCGAGTCCTCCAGTTCCTCCAGAGGGCCCGGCGTTGGCTGCTGCCGAAAGGCTCGTTGCGCGCCCGCGTGCTCCGTGACGCCCTGAGCCGAGCCGCCGCGGCGGCGTCCGCCGTCCATCGCCTGGGCCGGCGACTTGCCCGCCGTCGGGTCTGCGGCCAGGGTGGGCGCGCGCGTGCTCAAACCGGTGAGCCGCTCCCGGAGGGCCTGCCGGTCCACCCGGGCAAGATCCGGCCGCACACGGCCCCGGTGGACATCGTGATCTGCGTCCACGACGCCCTGACCGACGTGAGGGCATGCCTCGAGTCCCTGCTGCGCACCACCATGCCGCCGTTCCGCCTCGTTCTCGTCGATGACGGCAGCGGCGCCGAGACTCGCGACTACCTCGCGGCGTTCGCCGCCGACCAGGCCGCGACCCTGGTGCGCAACGAAAAGGCACGCGGCTATACGGTCGCGGCCAATCAGGGACTCCGCCTGACCTCCGGCGAGTTCATGGTCCTCCTCAACAGCGACACCGTGCTGACCCCAGGCTGGCTCGACCGCCTGGTCGCCTGTGCGGAATCCGATCCGCGGATCGGCATCGTGGGTCCGCTGTCAAACACTGCCTCATGGCAATCCGTGCCCTCCTTCCTCGACGACGATGGCGACTGGGCCGCGAACCCGCTGCCGGTCGGGCAGACCGTCGAAGGGATGGCGCACCTGGTCGCCCAGGCATCACCGGGTGTGTACCCCCGCATCCCGTTCCTCAACGGGTTCTGCTTCCTGATCCGGCGGGAGGTAATCACCGCGATCGGGCTTCTGGACGAAACAACCTTTCCCCGGGGCTACGGGGAGGAGAACGACTACTGCGCGAGGGCGCGGCGGGCGGGCTTCGCGACCGCGGTGGCCGGCGACGCCTACGTGTGGCACAGCCAGTCCCGCAGCTTCTCGCACGACGAGCGCAAGCGCTTCGCCGACGAATCCACCGAAGTGATGTTCGCGCGCTACGGCGCTGCCACGATGAGCAGCGGCGTCGAGGCCTGCCGCACGGACCGGGTGCTTGAAGGGGTCCGCGCTCGGGTGGGCGTCGCGCCGACTCGCGCCGATCTAATCGAGGCCGGGCGACAGCGTTGCGAGGGTAGGCGCCTGGTGTTCCTCCTGCCGATCGCAAAGCCCGGGGGCGGCGGCCACGTCGTGATCCAGGAGGCGCACGCGATGCTCCGCATGGGTGTGGATGTCAGACTGCTGAACCTGCGGGGGGCTCGCCACGCCTTCGAGGGGTGGCATCCCGGCCTCGAGCTGCCGGTCATCTTCGTGGACGAGCCCTCGGGTGTCGCAGAGGCGTGCGCGGGGTTTGACGCCGTTGTCGCCACCGTGTGCTTCTCGGTCGAGTGGATGGAAGGCCTCGTCGGCCGGCAAAGGCCCATACGCGGCTACTACATCCAGGACTTCGAGCCGGCGTTCACCCGGGAGGGGACGGCCGAGTACTCGAGCGCCTTGCGGTCCTACACCCGGTTCCCGGACCTCGTCCGCTTCACGAAGACCGAGTGGAACCGGGAAACCGTGAAGGAGAACGTCGGCGTCGACTGCACCGTCGTAGGTCCGAGCGTTGACCTCGACCTCTTCAGGCCTCGCCCCCGGCTCTGGAACGCCCCCCGCGACGCGCCGCTCCGGGTCGCCGCGATGGTGCGACCCAGCACGCCCTGGCGACAACCGGCCCTGACCATGGAGGTGCTGAGGGAGTTCATGGCACGGCACGATCATGAGGCCGAGGTCATCGTCTTCGGCTGCGAGCCGGGCGACGATGCCTTCCAGGAGCTCGCGACCGATTTCAGGTGGCGCCACGCCGGCATGCTCACGCGGCCGCGCCTCGCCGCCCTGCTCAACGAAATCGACGTGTTCGCCGACTTCTCGGAGTACCAGGCCATGGGCCTCACCGCGATGGAGGCCATGGCGTGCGGGGCAACGGCGATCCTGCCCCGGTCGGGGGGCGCGGGCAGCTTCGCTCGCCACCGCGAGAACGCGCTGCTGGTGGATTCCGACAAGCCGGGCGACTGCGTCGCCGCTCTCGAGAGGCTCGTCGAGGACATCCCGCTGCGTCAACGTCTGGGCAGGCAGGCGACACTCGACGTCTGCCGCTTCCCGCCGGAGCAGGCGGCGTTCCGCATCCTCGCGGCCCTCTTCCCGACCGAGGAGGAGTGACGGGTGGCCACGACCTCGGTTCACGTCATCTCCGAGCACGCCGGCGACCGTCAAGCGTACGGCTGCTCCCATATCCGCAACCTCCTCCCACTCGCCCATCCCGTCAACCGGCCCCACCTTGCGGTGTCGGCCTCCTTCGACTACGCGCCGGCGGACGTCGTGATCGTCGAGCGCGCCTGGGACCCGCACACGAACGTCATCGAGGCCGACGAGCTCGTGGCACGCGCCCGCGCCGACGGCGCGTGTTTCGTTTACACGGTCGACGACGCGCTCCTCGAAGCCCCTTCGATCCCTTCCGCCAGCCGCACGATCGTCCGCACGCTGTGCAGGGCAGCGGCAGGCGTCATCGTGTCCACCCCGTTCCTCCAGAGACGGTTCGCGCGGCTCAACCCCCGCGTGCTCGTGGTCCCCAACGCACTGGACGAGCGACTCTTCTTCGCTGGCACGGCCGACGGTGCGCGCGGGGCCGGCGGAAGGCTCGTCGTCGGTTTCATGGGGACCTTGACGCACGAGTCCGACCTGATGCTCGTCGTCCAGCCGCTCCGGGCGCTCCTGCGCCGGAACGCAGGGACGATCGAGTTCCAGATCGTGGGCGGTGTCTCGGACCCCAGGTGGCTGTGCGTGTTCGACGGCCTCCCCGTGAGGAGGATCGAGGTGCCGCCCGAGAGCGTCGAGTACCCCGCGTTCGTCGGCTGGATGAGGCGGAACCTCCACTGGGACATCGCGATCGCGCCGCTCGCGGATTCACCGCTCAACCGCGGAAAGTCCGACATCAAGTTCCTCGACTACGGCGCACTCGGCTTCCCGGGTGTCTACAGTGCGGTTCCACCATACCTCGAGACCGTTCGCCATGGTGAGACCGGCATCCTCGTAGGCAGCTCGCCCGCCGAGTGGTCCGAGGCGCTCGAGAGGCTCGCCAAGGATGCCGGACTGAGAAGCAGCATCGCTGCCCAGAGCCAGCACTACGTGAGAGCGGAGCGCACTCTCGAGCACTGCGCGGCAGCCTGGCGCGAGGCCGTTCTTGCGATCCTGGCCGAACATCGGCGCGGTCGAAGCCGGTAGGCCCGAGCCGCACGGCGCACCAGCTCAGGGAGCTTGAATCGGTGTCAGCCTGCGGCGAATCGGCCGGAACGGCACCTGCCACCGGAGCTCTTCCTCAGCCACAGGCTACAATGCCCATGGAGGCGACATGGAAAAGCGCGAGGGTGGAAGCCAGATCAAGATCGTTGTGAGCGACCAGCAGGCGCTCGGGACGTACGCAAACTTCGCCTCCATCGTCCACAACTTCGCCGAATTCATTATCGACTTCGGGCGCATGGTCCCGGGCCGCGACGACGTACAGGTCGTGACGCGAATCGTGATGACCCCGGTGCACCTCAAACAGTTGCTGCGAGCGCTGACCGAGAACGTGACGATCTACGAGCGCAACTTCGGGGACATCCCCGAGGGGCCGCAGATGCCAACCGGCGTGCAAACGATGTGACCCGGCCGCAGGCGGGGTCATCCTGAGTCCCGTTCCTGCCATGCAGGACGGGGCGAAGGATCCCACCGCACCGCTGCCTCTCCAGGGGCGCTGGACCGACGCTCGCTCACGAGCACGTTGTGATCCAGCCTCCTCCGAGCAGCCTGTCCCCGTCGTAGCAGACCGCAGCCTGCCCCGGCGCGGGCGACAGCACCGGGTGGGCGAACTCGACCCCCGCGGTCCCGTCGTCCGAGAGCCGGACGGTCGCGCCGACGGGCTGGTGGTGCGAGCGGACCTGCACTTCGGCCTCGACCGGGGCTCCCGTGCGGGGTGCGAGCCAGTTCACGTCCCGGAGCTGCAGCTTCCGGCGGAACGCTTCGGGCTGAGTGCCGACGACCACGCGGTTGGTCGAGGGCTGCACCTCGAGGACGTACAGCCGACGTCCGCCGCCGATGCCGAGGCCGCGCCGCTGGCCGACGGTGAACCGGTGGTAGCCAGCGTGCCGTCCCAGCGTCTGCCCCTGCCGGTCGACCAGATCCCCCGCCCCGGGTAGCCGCTCCGGCGCGAGCGTCTCCAAGACCTGGACGTAGGAGCCTCCCTCCGGCACGAAGCAGACCTCCTGGCTGTCCTGGCGGGCCGCGTTGGGCAGCCCGAGCTCGGCGGCCACGGCCCGCACCCCCCGCTTGGTTAGCCCGCCGAGGGGCAGCCGCACGCGCTCCAGCTGCGAGGGGGTGAGGGTGAACAGGAAGTACGACTGGTCCTTGCCCGTGTCGCGGCCGCGCCGCAGGACGAACCCATCGCCCTCGCGCTCGATTCGGGCGTAGTGTCCGGTGGCGAGGGCCCCAGCTCCCATTCGTGCCGAGGCCTCCAGCAGGTCGCCGAACTTGATGCGGGCGTTGCAGTGCGCGCAGGGCAGCGGTGTCTCGCCCGCCAGATACGACTCCACGAACGGCTCGATCACCGCACGACGGAACGCGCCGCTCATCTCGAGGACATGGTGCGGGATGCCGATCCGGGAGCACACCGCCCGGGCCATCTCGACGTCGGTCGGCGAGCAGCAGCGCGACACTCCGAGGCCGTATGCGGAAAGATCCGCGAGCAGGAGCGTCACGCCCAGGACCTCGTGTCCCTCTCGGGCGAGCAAGGCGGCCGCGACGGCGGAGTCCACTCCACCCGACATTGCCACGACGACACGTGTCTTCAAGGCTTGTGCCGACCCCTCACTCTTCCATCGCGGTGTCGTGCATGTCGGTCACGATGAACATGAGCGTGGTCGTCCCCAGGCTGAACTCCTGGTTGCTGAAGATCGAGGCCTTCTGGACGCGGACGCCGTCCACGTAGGTCCCGTTCGTGGAGCCGAGGTCGATCACCATCGCCTCGTCCCCCCGGATCTCCAGCATCGCGTGCCTGCGCGAGACCTCACTGTCCTGGAGCTGCACATCACTTTCCGTGCCGCGCCCGAGAACGGTCCTCGGCTTGGTTACGGTGTAGATCTGCCCAGCGTTGGCACCCATGATCACGGCCAGCGAGTACCGCCGGTGGGTGGCCAGCGGCGCCAACTGGGGAAGGTTCGAATCGGCCTCGAGCACCGCTGCCTTGTTCGCGTCGCGCTCCTTGGCGGACTTTTCCGTGCCGTGAACGGGGACCACCGCGGTCTGCGCCGCTTCCGCCCCGGCCAGCAGGGGCCTGGTGACTTCGAACAGGTTCGAGCACTTGGTGCACCTGAGCTTCTTGCTGACGCTGTCGCCGAATCGGGACTCCTCGTACTGGTACTTGGTCTTGCAGCTCGGGCAGCTCACGATCACGGCGCACCCCCTTGACCACGACACCCCGCACGTTCGGGTGCCGCCGCAGGGCCGGGTACGTCGCCCTTAACCCTACCCGGCCCCAGCGACAGTCTCAGTGTACCCTCAGCCGCCGTCCGGCCAAAGCCCAGCGCCTGTGGAGCCCTCTGCTCCCCCGCGACGTCGGGGCGGGGGCCTGCCGGGTTCCCGAGACGCGATCGCAGGATACCAGACCCGCCGAGGGGTATACCGGCACGTCGACCGCTTGCTGTAGAAGCGGAGCACAGCCACGGTCGACATCGGGCCCGGGCGCGCCCGTGTTACGATTCCGGCGTGAGCGCAACCGCAAGGGGGAAGGGCCCGTCCGGACGGGGAACCGGCGCTGCTGGCGGCTCCCACGCACCCGCTCAGGGCGTGCAGGTCCTTCACATCCCGGCCAGCGAGTCGGCCGAGCGGGCCGTGCTCGGTGCGGTCCTCGCCGACGCCAACTGTTTCTACAGGGTCGTGGACACGGTCGGTCCGGAGGACTTCTACACCGACACCCACCGGGCCATCTTCGAGGCGTTCATGCGTCTCGCCGCGGAGAACCGCGACATCGACCTTCTCACCACGACCGATCAGCTGGAGCGAAGCGGCACGCTCGACGCCGCGGGCGGCGTGGCCTACGTCGCGAGCCTCGCCGACGGGCTCCCCGACCCCGCCAACGTCGAGCACTACGCGGCGATCGTGCGCGAGCGCGCGGTCAAGCGCCAGCTCCTGAAGATCTCGCAGGAGATGATGGCCATGTGCGCCCGCGAGGAGGGCGAGGCGATGGACGCCCTCGACGCGGCGGAGACCCAGATTCTCGCCATCGCCGAGCGCGCGATGCGCGGCGGGCTGCGCCCGGTCGGCAAGCTCGTCCACGAAGAGGTGGCGCACATCGAGCGGGTCTCGAAGTCGAGCGCCCCCTACACCGGGATTGAGACCGGCTACTACCGCCTGGATGAGCTCACGTCCGGCCTCCAGAAGCAGGACCTGATCATCCTGGCGGCCCGCCCTGGGGTCGGCAAGACAGCCCTGGCGCTCAACATCGCAGCGTACTGTGCCGTACGCCACAGCCTGAAGGTGGCTGTCTTCTCCCTCGAGATGTCGGCGGTCGCGCTCACCCGCCGGCTGCTGGCCGCGGAGGCGCGCATCAACCTGAAACGGCTGACCCGCGGCCTCCTCTCCAAGACCGCCGACGCCCGCCAGGAGGCCTCCGACTGGCAGCGCCTCGCCGAGGCCGCGGACCGGCTCGCGGAGGCGCCGCTCTGGGTCGACGACACCGCGGGAATCTCGATCCTCGAGCTGCGCGGCAAGTGCCGGCGGATGATGATGGAGCACGGCCTCGACCTGGTCGTCGTCGACTACCTGCAGCTCATGTCCTCCGGGATTAAGGCCGAGAACCGCACCCAGGAGGTCTCTGCCATCACGCGGGGTCTCAAGGCGGTCGCCAAGCAGCTCAACGCCCCGCTGCTCGTTCTCTCGCAGCTGTCCCGCAACCCCGAGCGACGCGGCGACCAGCGGCCCCAGCTGTCCGATCTCCGCGAGTCGGGGTCCATCGAGCAGGATGCCGACGTCGTGGTCTTCATCAACCGCAAGAACCGCGCCCTCCAGCCGGCCGCGGGGCTCGAGGAGGAAGAGGACTGGCGCCTGGCCGACATCACCATCGCCAAGCAGCGCAACGGCCCCACCGACATGTTCAGGCTCGTCTTCCTGGAGGAGTTCACGCGTTTCGAGAACCCGGAGTTCTCGACCTATGAGCGCTGAGCCCGAAGCGGTCTCGCGCACCGGGGCGTTCCTCGAGCGCGTCGGCACGAACGGCATTCAGCTCTTCGAGGAGGTCGGGCGCTTCTTCTACATTCTCCACACCACGATCTACTGGGCGTTCCGGAGGCCGTTCGACGGCAGGGAGTGGGCGCGCCAGATGGTGCGTGTCGGCGTGAACTCGATCCCCGTGGTGGGTCTGACGGCGATGTTCACCGGAATGGTGATGGCGCTGCAGACCTATCGGGGCTTCGAGCGTTTCCACGCCGAGGGGTACGTCGCCTCGGTGGTGGCGCTCTCGCTCACCCGCGAGCTCGCTCCGGTGCTGGCCGCGCTCATGATCGCCGGTCGCATCGGCTCGTCGCTCGCGGCCGAGCTCGGCACCATGCGGGTGACCGAGCAGATCGACGCCCTCTACGCGATGGCCATCGAGCCCGTTCAGTACCTCGTGGTGCCGCGTGTCGGCGCTACCACGCTGATGCTCCCTCCCCTGGTGGCGTTCGCCAACGGCCTCGGCATCTTCGGCGGATATTCGATCGCGGTGGGCCTGCTGGGCGCCAACCCCGTCAATTACTGGGACAAGACCTTCCAGTACCTCGACCTGAACGACGTCTTCTCCGGCCTGATCAAGGCGGCGGTGTTCGGGCTCATTCTCTCGGTGACCGGGTGCTCCAAGGGCTTCTTCACCACGGGTGGCGCGGAGGGCGTAGGACGCGCAACGACCAGCGCGGTCGTGATGGCCTCCTTGGTGATCCTCGTGTCGGATTTCTTCCTCACCAAGATCCTGTTCTGAGGGGATGATGGCGACTGGGACGCGCGGAAACGGGAGAGGGGCGGGACCGGAGCAGGACACGCCCACCATCGCCGTCATCGATCTCTGGAAGAGCTTCGCGGGACGGGAGGTCCTTCGCGGCGTCAACCTCGAGGTCGCGCGTGGCGAGTCGTTCGTGATCGTCGGCGGCTCCGGGGTGGGCAAGAGCGTGCTGCTGAAGCATCTCATCGGCCTCATAGCCCCGGACCGCGGGCACATCATCATCGATGGCGAGGACCTCACGCAGTCCGATCCGGTCAGGTGCCTGGCGCTCCGCCGCAAGTTCGGCATGTCGTTCCAGGAGGGCGCGCTGTTCGACTCCATGAACGTCTTCGAGAACATAGCCTTCCCGCTCCGGCGCCACACGGCCATGACCGAGGGCGAGATCGCCGCGCGGGTGCGGGAGTGCCTCGGTCTCGTGCACCTCGACGGCGTCGAGCTTAAGGCCACCAACGAGCTCTCGGGCGGAATGCGGCGGCGCGTCGGATTCGCGCGTGCGATCGCCCTTCAACCCGAGATCCTCCTGTTCGACGAGCCCAACACCGGGCTCGACCCGATCACCGCGGGAGTGGTGAACAGCGTGATCGTCGAGATGCGCGAGCACCTGGGCGTGACGATGGTGACGATCACCCACGACATGAAGTCGGCGTTCCGCATCGCGGACCGGATTGCGATGCTGCGGTCGGGCCGGATCGTCGCGAGCGCCAGCCCCGAGGCTTTCCGTTCCCTCTCGGACCCGTACATCCAGAAGTTCCTCGCCGGGGAGCCGCTGGAGGAGGATGTGGCATGAGCAACACCGCCAGAGTCGGTCTTTTCATGTTGCTCGCCCTGATAGTGCTGGGCGTGTTCATCGTCAAGATCGAGGAGATCCCGATCGGCGTGAAGGGGGGCCGCGTTCGGGTCAACGCGGTCTTCCCTTCGGTGGCGGGGCTCGACGAGAAGAGCCCGGTTCGCGTCGCCGGCGTTCGGATCGGCATCGTGGAAGCGATCTCGTTGCAGGGTGACCGCGCGCTCGTCACCCTGGCCCTCGACCCGGGGATCGTGCTGCACGAGGGGGCCCGGGCCCAAGTCACGAGCCTCGGCATGCTGGGTGACAAGTACGTCGAGCTCTACCCCGGCAACCTCTCCGGTCCCCCGCTCAAGCCGGGGACCGTCCTCCAGGGGGCGAGCCCGATCGGCTTCGACGAGGCCATCAAGACGTTCAACGACCTCGGCAGCGACCTCAAAGCAGTGAGCGCTTCGCTGCGGCAGTCACTCGGGGGCCCCGAAGGCCAGAAACGCCTGGACGAGATCATCGAGAACGTCAGGCTGCTCTCGGCCGACCTGAAGAACGCCGTGGAGGCCAACCGCAGCAACGTCGACGGTACGATCGCGAACTTCCGTTCGTTCTCGGAGACGCTCAAGACCGAGCTGCCGCGGATCGCGGAGAAGATGAACAAGCTCGCCGACCGGGTGGACGCTCTGGTCGGGGACAACCGGCAGAACCTGGACGAGTCGATCGCCAACATCAAGGAGCTCTCCGCCAAGCTGCGCGTCTCGGCCGACAACCTGAACGAGATCTCGGGCAAGATCGCGCGCGGCGAGGGCAGCATCGGCAAGCTGGTCAACGACTCGAGCACGGTCGACAACCTGAACGCCAGCCTGAAATCCGCGTCGGAGGGCTTCCAGAGCCTCAAGAGCACGCTCGGCCGGACCGAGCGGTGGCGCCTGAACATCAACCTGCGGAGCGAGGCACTGCCCGAGCTCTCCCAGCCCAGCAACTCCCGCAGCACCATCGGCTTCGACCTTGCCACGAGCCCGGAGCGGTTCTTCCGCCTCGAGTTCGTGAACTCCCCCTTCCCGCGCGTCTACACCTCGACCGAGGTCGTCACCACCATTTTCCCCGACGGCCATCAGGAGACCGTCGCGCAGGGCGTGGTAAGAACCTCGGGAAGAAACAGCGTGAACGCCCAGGTCGGCTACGACTTCCGTGGCACTATCCTGCGCGCCGGCCTGTTCGAGTCCACCGGCGGCGTGGGCGTCGACCGGGCCATCGCGAAGGACAAGCTCCTCTTCACGCTGGAGGCCTACGACTTCACGCGCGACATCAAGCCGCCCCACCTCCGTCTGGAGGGACGCTGGTACATGAACAAGAACCTGTTCGTCTTCGGGGGCTGGGACGATCCGATTTGGACGCAACGCTCCTCCTACCTGCTCGGGGCAGGGGTCACGTGGGGGGACGAGGACCTCAAGTACCTGCTCGGCACCGCGGCCTCGGCGGCCCCGAGGTAGGCATGGTCCGGGAGGGCGCAACCTTCGAGTGCACCGCCTGCGGCCAGCGCTCCCAGAAGTGGCTCGGCCGGTGCCCGTCCTGCGGAGGCTGGAACACCCTCGAAGAGCTCCCGGTCGAGCTGCGATCCGAGACCAGACGTCGCGCCGAGGTCCCGGCTCCGGTGCCGCTGTCCGCAGCCGAGCTGAGAGACGCCCCGCGGATCCTCACCGGCATCGCCGGCTTCGACCGCGTCCTCGGCGGCGGCCTCGTGCCCGGAAGCGTCGTTCTGCTGGCCGGCGAGCCCGGAGTGGGCAAGTCCACCCTCCTCCTCCAGGTGGCCGCCAGGCGCCCCGACCTCGGGCCCGTGCTGTACGTGAGCGCCGAGGAATCGGCCCACCAGGTGGCGCTGCGCGCCCAACGACTGGGCTGCACCTGTGATCACGTCCTGCTCCTGCCGGAACCGGCCGTCGAGCTCGTCGTGGCGGCAGCGCGCCGATTGAGGCCCGCCCTGGTCATCGTGGACTCGGTGCAGACGATGTTCTCCGAGCGGGTGCCCGCGGTTCCGGGGAGCGTGAGCCAGGTGCGTGAGGTGGCGACCAACCTCCTCGACCTCGCCAAGCGTGACGGCCCGCCGGTCGTGCTGGTCGGCCACATCACCAAGGAGGGGCTGGTGGCGGGGCCCAAGGCCCTCGAGCATCTGGTGGATGCCGTGCTGGAGTTCTCCGGTGGCAGCGGCCACCCGCACCGCATCCTGCGCTCGACCAAGAACCGCTTCGGCCCCGCGCTGGAGCTCGCCCTCTTTGCCATGAGCGACGCCGGGCTCGAGGAGATCGCGAGCCCGTCCGCGGTGCTGCTTGCCGACCGCCGTGCCGGCTCCCCCGGCTCCGCGGTTGCGGTGGTGATCGAGGGCACCACCCCCCTGCTTGTGGAGGTGCAGGCGCTGGTCTCCCGCTCGCCGCTCGCCAACCCCAGGCGCGTCGCTCAGGGCGTGGACGCCGGGCGGCTCGCCCTGCTGCTCGCCGTGATCGAGAAACGGGCTGGGGGGCGGTTCGCCGACCGCGACGTGTTCGTGAACCTGGTCGGCGGCGTCAACGTGGAGGAGCCGGCCCTCGACGTAGCAGTGGCCGCGGCGGTGATCTCGTCCGGGGCGGACCGGCCGTTCCCGGCGGACCTGGCGTTCTTCGGCGAGGTTGGCCTGCTCGGCGAGATCCGCGCCGTCAGCCGCCCCCTCGAGCGCCTGCGCGAGGCGAAGGCTCTGGGGTTTGCGCGCTGCGCGGTCCCCGCCTCCACGCAGGTGGCGGCGGAAACCGGAGTCAAGCTCCTCCCGCTCGCCGACGTGCGGGAGCTCGGGCAGCTCCTGCAGGCGCTGGACTCCTGAGGGGGCGGAACGAATGGCGGGCGCGGACATCGCAGGCGCGCTGGTGCGGGTGCTGAACGACCTGGAGGCGCTCCGCCGCTCCCTGCGCCTCTACCCCGCCTCGCACCCTGCCCTGCAGCCGGCCCGCGAGCGCATCCGCGGGCGAGTGCTGGCCTTGGGAAGCGAGGGCGAATCCGCGATCCTCTCGTTCGGTCCCGACCAGCTCTTCTGGAACGGCGAGAAGGTTTCACTTCCGGCGGCCGCGCCGGCCGTGAGGCTGGTCGCCCTGCTGTTCCACCTCGGCCTCGCCGCCCTGCGGCTGCGCTTCCCCCAGGCCTGTGACGGCCTGCCGGACCTTGCAGGGCGGATCGCCGCCC
>Ga0315281_10003841_pt1 | contig 21968 bp, 19 predicted proteins | sample YL17G07_0_MG_FD_204540 | JGI IMG/M metagenome (GOLD analysis project Ga0315281, IMG submission 204540) | Sediment microbial communities from Yellowstone Lake, YNP, Wyoming, USA - YL17G07_0 | ecosystem: Environmental > Aquatic > Freshwater > Lake > Sediment | place: USA: Wyoming | collected... | reverse complement strand
GTGAAGCGCGTCAAGGCAAGATAGAGACGATAAGTGCTTCATCACCCGAAGAGGAAACGGTTCCCCCCCGTCTTGATGGTTAGTGCTTGGGAACGATTTCCTGCGCACGAAGGTTCGAACTTGGACAACCCGACTCGGAGAAGGTCTAGCCAGCTCAAGCGCCGACAGGGAGCCTCTGGCAGTTTCACCTCGGACGAGGGAGAGGTTCGATATCCTGTTCATTTGAGATGGGTCTGCGTCCGATGCGCAAAGTCGTGCCGTGATCTTCCAGGGCGAAGGAGAAACATACTGCTTGCTCCAAGTGATATCATGCGGATCACCGGTGCCACAAGACTCACGGCTAGAGAATTCAGCGTGCCCTCGCGAGGCCCATTTCCATACGTTAGGAAGATGAGAAAACTCGGAGAAAGATGCATCTTTCTTCAAGACTCAAGATGCTCCATCTACGGAGCGCGGCCTCTCATCTGCAGATTCTATCCATTCTCCCTCCGTCCTGCAAGAGACAACTCGTTTGAGATCGGATTCGACTCGAGTTGCTCGGGAATGGGCAAGGGGCCGCGCCGAAGCGAAAGATTCTTTCACAATCTCGTAGGGCTTGCCAACCGAGAATTGAGATCACAGTAAGGCCTATTGAATGGTGACCCCAAGCCACGTGATAATCGCGGAAACTGCACTAGGCTTAAGAAGGAATTGAGCAAGAAATCTCACATCCCTTTAGGGATGGGATGAATTGCGTGTCAGCTTTCAAGCTGACCAATTCCGCAAGCACGACCCTCCGCGTTTATAGCCGATCAGTAGATCATGAGGATATGTAGAGGAGCAGAAGGCGGTCAGGTGAAGACGTACAAGTACCGTCTCTATCCGGAGAAAGAGGCAACTAAGCGTTTTCTCGTTCTGCTTGAGCTCTGCCGCCGCCTCTACAATTGGGCGCTTGCTGAACGGAGGAGCTACTACAAGGAGACGGGCTGCAGTCTCACCTATCGGCAGCAACAGAACACGCTTCCACGCTACAAGAGCGAACACTCAGAGCATAAGGAAGTACACAGCCAGGTTCTTCAGGACGTACTCCAGCGAGTCGATAAGACGTTCGTGAACTTCTTCGAGAGACGGGCAAAGTATCCGCGATTCAAGAGATATGGCAATTACAGGAGCATGACGTATCCGCAGGCGGACAATACCTGGATCGGTAGAGGAAGCATCTTGCTGCCGAAGCTCGGGCGGGTGAGGATGGTGAAGCATAGGCCGATAATGGGCAGGGTAAAGACGGTTACAGTGCTTCTGACGGATAGCAGCGAATGGTACGCATGCATCACCGTAGAAAACAGGCCTAGCATCGTGACGGAAAAACCAAAGGTGGCCTACAGGCCAGTCGGCGTGGACACGGGCCTCATCAACTACTTGTACCTCTCGGACAGATCGCAGGTTGACAATCCGAGACTCATCAAAGTACATCAGCAGAGAATTGTGAAAGCTCAGAGATGGCTGAGCAGGAAGCAGCTGTCCAAGAAGACGTTCACGACTGCGAACGGAGAAAGCCGGACGGTGAAGGTGCCGTCGAAGAACCGCCTCAGGGCGAGGCGGATCTTGGCGAGCCGATGGCAAGACTACGATAACGCCAAGAACGATTGGCAGTGGAAGCTCGCCGGAGAACTCGTGAGAAAGCACGACTTCATAGCATACGAAGACTTGCCCGTCGGAAACATGATGCGAAATCACAGCCTAGCCGGTGCGATACAGGATGCAGCGTGGAGTAGCTTCTGGAGTAAGGTCGAGCATAAGGCCGCAACGGCCGCCGACTCAGTAATAACTCAGAAGGTTCCTCCACAGTACACGACGCAGAGATGCAGCAAGTGCGGACACATACAAATTGTGGCACTATCGGAACGTACATACCGCTGCCCAAGCTGCGGATACATGGCCAACAGAGACCACAACGCATCAACCAACATATTGGAACTAGGCGTCGAGTTGAGTGGGATCCAAACAGCAGTAGGGATGGGCGTGCCCGAATTTACGCCTGTGGAGACTAGACCAATACTTGCCGAGGCCACAAGGCCAATGATGAGAGCAAGCCTAGTCGTAGAAGCAGGAAACAAGTTCTGTACGCGTAGACGAACCCCGCCAGACAGCGGGAGGGATAGCGCATATGGAAGCCCCGAAGCTTCAGCTCAGGGAGAACGTCACGTCTCGTCAGAAATCAGAGATGCATGGAACAGACCAAAACGGTGACACGAACACTTGGCGAAGCCGGACAAGTACGAAATGGTTGCTGACCTGGCAAAAAGGAGGGGCTACTTCTGGCCCTCGTTCGAGATCTATGGTGGAGTGAGCGGATTTCTCGACCTCGGTCCACTCGGAACGGCCATGAAGAGGCGAATCATTGAGAAATGGCTGGACACGTTCATCCGGAGACACGGCTTCGTCGAGATATCAACTCCTGTGATCACCCCTGAACGTATCTTTGAAGCTTCAGGGCACGTGGCTCACTTCAAGGACTCGATGGTCGGATGCCTGAATTGCAAACGGCGATTCAAGGCTGACAACCTCCTCAAGGAGGCCGCCAACATAAATGCGGAAGCCTTCTCCCTTTCAGAGATAGAGCAGGCAATCAACGAGAAGCAGATCCGATGTGTCGAATGCGGCGGTCAACTCTCGAAGCCAGAATACTTCTCCACGATGTTCCGAACCAGTATAGGCCCGTACAGTGAGTCAGTAGCCTATGGTCGGCCGGAAGCAGCTCAGGGGATGTTCGTGGACTTCAAGCGTGTGTACGAGTCGCTCAGGGAAAGAATGCCGATAGCCATCGCTCAGATCGGGACAGCGCTCAGAAATGAGATCTCCCCTCGCCAGGGTCCAATCCGTCTCAGGGAATTCACGATCATGGAGTTCGAGTTCTTCTATGATCCCGAGGAATCCGCATGTCCCCACATTAGTGAGGTGGCAGATGAGGAGGTTCGCATACTTCCGCTTCAACTTCGGGACAAGGGGATTGAGGAGCCCGCCACAGCGACGATAAGACAGGTCCTTGACAAGAAGTTCGTCATTTCAGAATGGTCTGCATATTTCATGGGTCTGTCACAGCGGTTCATGTCAGGCTTGGGGATACCGCCTGCAAGCCAGCGTTTTCTGGAGAAGTCGCCAAACGAACGTGCACACTACTCTTCACAGACCTACGATCATGAGATCTTACTGGATCGGTGGGGGTGGGTTGAGATGGCCGGACATGCCAACCGGTCCACCCATGACCTTTCAAGCCACATCAAAGGATCAGGCTCCGATCTCACAGTCTTCAAGAAGTACGACGCGCCTGTGGTCCGCAAGGAGAGGGTCGCTCGTCCAATTGATTCTGCTATCGGACCAGCATTCAAGGCGCAAGCTGTAACAGTCAAGAAACTTATCGAGAGCGCCAAGACCACAGACATTGAGCAATCGATCAAGGAGAAGGGATTCTACATGGCAGGTGAATTCAAGGTGCTTCCAACGCATGTCAAATTCGACTGGATAGAAACGAAAGAGTCAGGCAGAAGGTTCGTGCCGGAGGTCGTTGAGCCCAGTTTTGGCGCTGAGAGGCTCTTGTACGCAGCTCTCGAGTATGCTTACACACAAGTGAAAGACAGGGTTGTTCTGAACTTACCGGTCGATATTGCCCCGATTCAGGCTTCTGTGTTTCCGCTGATGGCGAAGGACGGTCTGGACGACAAAGCCCGTTCAGTGTGCGATGTGCTGCGGCGTGCAAGGTTTGACGTTGACTATGATGAGAGTGGGACGATCGGAAGAAGGTATGCTCGAGCTGACGAGATCGGTGTCCCGATAGGAATCACTATTGACTATGATACGCTGAAAGACGAGACGGTGACGCTTCGAGATCGCATTACGTGGAAGCAAGTGAGAACTCCCATAACCTCGCTCGTGGACAAGCTGAGAGCGTACTTCGACGAATCCTGCCCCTTCTCCACGCTCGGGACTCCTATTGCAGACAGCGCTGAATCCTAGCCAGTCCGTATTCGGACCCTGTTTGATCTTCTTTCGGTCCATGGGTTCGGGGGCCTAGCGATCGCATGCCAAGAGAGACCTTTAATTTGGCGTTCGAGGCTTACTCAGTCAGTAACCTTCTGAGTGAGCGAGTGACCGTCGATGACATTTCCGATCCAGACTGAAGCTACAATCAAACGGAGAATACTTGAGGTCTGTCAGGGCCAAGCGCGAACGATCGTTGATATTGTTCGCGAACTCGTCCTCATGGTCGACAGCGTTGCCGAGAGGAAACCCAAGGCCACCAAGACCCACTATGAGGCAATGCTAAAACTGATCGCGGACAATGACAAGTTGCGAACGACGCTTCTCGAGGAAGTCGCTTCCGTAGGCTCGCTCCTGGCCAGCCGTGAAGACTTCCTCCGGTTGATGTTCCGCATGACCAAAATCGCGGATTATGCAGAAGCATTGGCATTCAGGCTAATGGGGGCGACAGAGAGGAACTGGAAGCTTGACAAGAAGTACATCCAGGGCCTATCGGAGGTACTCTCGCTCGTCTTGAGCGAGGTGACGAGGATGAAGGAGACCCTTCACTCCTTGGGCTTCGATCCTGACAAAGCGGTGGAGCTGGCCAGATCGGTTGAAGAATTGGAACGGAAGATCGATGTCGATTCAAGGAATCTTGATTTCGAGATATTGTCCGGCAAGCTTCCTCTGCCGGAGGTATTTCTCCTGCGAGACATAGTCGAGCGGGCGGAGCGAATCGCTGATCTTGGGGTTGAGGTTGTTGACCTCATTAGAGTTATAGCACTGACCACCTAGAAGGTTCCTGATTGGTTCACAAGATAGTCGCTGAGCTCGTAGGGACGAGGCTCATCGTATGGACACCCAAAGATGGCGTAACCATCTATAGACAAGGATTCTTTGGGAAACCAGTCGGCATCCCCAAACCGAAGCCGGATCAGGACTTCTCAGCCCCTCTCGTCCTGGACATGATGGAGGCGCTCTACCTTCAGGAGAAGGAGATAATCAAAGTGATCGACACGAAGACCAAGAAGCCAATAGCTCGCACACGATTGATGAAACTCGCAGCGGTCACATACAAGAACTTCGAGCTCGGATACTCGGTCTACAGAGACCTCCGCGATCGGGGATTGGTCGTCACTCCGGGTATTCGGTTCGGGTCGGATTTTGCCGTTTACGAGCACGGCCCCGGCATCGACCATGCTCCTTTCATAGTGACCGGAAGAACTGAGAAAGATAAAATGGGCCCATTCGAGATTGTGCTGGCTGGTCGACTGGCTACAACCGTGAGAAAGCAGTTCACGATAGCAGTCCCAAAGAAGAACAAAGGCAAGATGGACTACCTGGCATTCCGCTGGTTCAAGGCCTGAACCAAACCTAACGTTCGGAACGGCTCCGAGCCTTGAAGCGCTCACCTTGAAAGCTCTAAGCCACTAATGAGCAACCATGCGCCCTTTCTATGGCAGGGGGCTTTCGTGGCAACGGGGATTGACGCAAATGATCATGCTTTCCTGACTATGGGAAGCGCTCAGACAAGCCAAGATCATCACGTTCAAGTCAAGCGAGCACGAACGATGACTCATTGCAGTCGAAAATGAGTCGCCGCGCACGTAGGGCGTACTCGTCAAGTCTTAAATGACTTCCAGAACCAGTCTAGTCCGACAGAACTTCGGGTTACCAGTAGCGAAACGCTTGGAGCTTGCACCCAAATGCGGGTTAGGAATGTAGCAGCAGTTCTCGTGATACTGCTTGCGATAGCTTCGACGTTGAGTCCTATAGCATTCGCTCTTCCCCCATTGGAGAATGGGATCACTTTTCCGGCAGGCACGTTCGTAATCCCGATGGACGGGAAACAAGCAGAGAGGATTCTGGTCTTCGGATTCGTTCACGCCCTACTGGCTGATCCGAATGGCATTCAACTTTTCAGAGTGATAGAGCCGCCGAACGTGACTTTGACCACTAACATGACCGCATCGCCTGCAGTGTTTGCGGGTGGACCGTTTCTCGTGTATCCCGGCGACACGGCAAAGGTAGCTCAAGTGAAGAACAAGGCTGACTTCAAGCATGTGACCGTTGGAGTACTAACAACGCAGCACGTGCTGGACAACATCTTCAGAGTCACGGTACCAACGAAGATTCTGGTTGTCAGAGGCGAACCCGCGTGGGGACGGACCGACACGACTCTTGATGCGATGAAGATCCCTTACAACATCACCACTCATAGCGAGCTTGCAGCGAATCCCGACATGATGTTCAGCTACACATTGATTGTCATCGACTGCAACGGCTGGAATGGTAACATTCCATCTCAGATTGCAGGCGACCTCAGAACTCAGGCTAACTCGGGGCACGAGGTGATCTTCACCGATCGTGCGTTGATGGATTTGAACTCGACGTTTCCTGGATATGTGACGCTATCTGGTATCCAGCCCTCTGACAGGGTTTCAGTCGCCTACGCCTACAGTCCGCCCAGAAAGTACGATCTAACAAAATACGGAACTTCAGCTGACAGGTTCACGTCAGAGTTCCCGAGCCAATATTACAATGCTCCTCCGCGTCCGAATGAGATTAACGTTCGGACGGACTCGATGGGAATTGCCGTTTCATCGATACCATCGGGCAGAGTCAATGACGTTCGAATTTTGGCAGACTCCAGAAAGTTCGGACCTGCAGGCAATCAGTATGCAATCCTTGCGTTCTATTTCGAATACGGTCAAGGAATTGTGGAAGGACTGGCATTCCACCCGCAGGAGCAGAGTATATCGACTGTTGGGGCCAATGGGTACTACGCTGTATACGAGTTTTATGGCAACAAGTTCGTGCATGGGCCTCCGCCAAGCTATTTCACACTGGACGCCAATCCGACGTCAGCAACAGTGCCTCAAGGCGGCTCGACAAGCTACACGATCACGGTAAATTCGTTTGCCGGATTTGACTTGCCTGTGACTCTCGGCGTCACGGGACTGCCTGCCGGGGCCACCTACACTTTCGTTCCTCCCGCGCCCCAACCACCAGCCGGCGGTACCGCGCAATCCACTTTCACCGTGAGCGTGTCAACGTCAACGCCTGCTGGGAGCTACCCATTGAATGTTACAGGAAGCGACACCTCGTCCCCGCCAAGGCAGAGATGGGTTGTCGTTACTCTGAATGTCGTAATTCCGCCGGCTGATTTCAAAGTGGAAGTTTCTCCGAACTCTCTGACAATCAACACGACAGAGTCCAAGAACGCAATTGTGACAGTCACTTCGATCGGCACGTTCAATCAGAACGTGACATTGAGCGTGACGGGTCTGCCTGCGCACGTAACGGTGACCTTCACGCCTCCTGCGCCTCAGCCGCCGGCAGGAGGCACTGCAGACTCGATAATGAGAATCACAGTCGGCGCGGATGCTGTCAATGCTACTTATCCGCTCACCATAGTTGGGTCGAACGGCACCGCAACAAGATCCGCACCATTCACACTCACCATAGTGAAGCCCGCTCCGCACGGTATTCCGTGGCTAACGTTACTGCTGATTATTCTGATGGCTTTGCTGGGAGTCGTCTTCGGTCTCGTGGCGTACGCCATTTCGTCCCGTAGAGGAACCTCAGGTCCTGGCACACTGAAGTATGTCGTTCCAGTAAACGCACAACGAATGCGCTGTCCAAACTGCGGGAATCCGATCGCGCTAGACACGGTGTACTGCCCGTTCTGTGGGCGGAAACGAGGATCGCCGGTTGCAAGTGGGGTCACTGGCTACAGCCCGACTCCTAGACGCGGGTTTGCTGGAAGAAGAGCGGTATGGGGATTTGTGTGTGCGATGATAGGTGGGATTCTGATACTCGCGAATTCAGTGGAGTTGCTTTCGGCCGGGTTCTGGGGGCCTCCAACTGGATGGTCCGATGTCTTTTGGTGGTTAGCCGGTTCATCAGGTCTGGGGCAGCCTATTGCGGTCCTCATAGGTCTCATCGCAGGGCTGACCGTAATCGCCGGTGGGATGATGATGGTGATGAGGCGAGGTCCGATTGGAGCGATTATAACGTTCCCATTTGCTGTGTTGAGTTTCATAATCGGTGGAGGGTTCATTGCGGGAGGAATCCTCGGGATCGTGGCAGGCATTCTGGGAATGATCAGAAGATAGGTGTCTGGCAGCGATGCGACACCGTATCATACCGTGACCAAATCACGTGTCTAGTGAGCGTCGGATATAAGGGAAAACGCGATCAATCCATCGAACTCGGGTGCCGCAGCCGCCTCGTTGTTGAGCCTCGTCTGCGTATCCCAACCGCTTTGTATCCACGACGTTGACGCGTATGTGCAGGTCGACCTGCCGTTTTTCACTATTTCCGACATTCAACCACTGACAATAGATGATTCAAGGAATAAGTCATGATTTGACGCATTATATCGCAAGGCGAAATTATGTCAATGGAATCTTTCGAGTACTATCGCGACGCCAGCGGATTCTGGCGAGTGAAGAACATCAAAAGGCGCCGCCGCTCCACGATCTAGTACACTATTGCGTGCTATCGGCATCCGTTCACGCGTGTATCTGTACTATATCTCCGTCAGAGAGTATGTGGCCGATCCCGACACGTTCTCCATCATAGCTTGCGCTCTTTCCCCAGACCCTTGCATATTTGAACTGGTGAAAGAGGACACTATGTATTTGACGGCTTAATTCACCGACAGTCGTACCTTTCTTGATGATGAAAGGTTCGGGCGAAGGACGCGTGGCATTGGGTTCCTTCGTGTAGATTCGGGCAATCTCCAATGCCTCGAATAGTCGCTTTCCAAGGTCCGACAGTCCGGTCCTGGTGAGAGAAGAAGCAACCAGCACAGGCATCTTCGAGTCCATGTTGTCGAGAAGTCGTCGAGCACTTGCGGGGGCATCTATCAAGTCTGCCTTGTTCGCCAGCACAATGGTGGGTTTGTAGATGAGATTGGTTTCGAGGATCACATCCTCAATATCGTCAAGCGTCACGTCCCCCGTTGTACGAACTATCGCGTTTGCAACCCCGTAGCTCTTCAGCAGTGACGAGACTTCGTCGCGAGTACAACCCATCAGGCGGCCCGCGGCGAAAAGCTGTACGCCCTCAGATCTTGTCTTCTGAATGATAACATTGGATTCCGACCTCTGAGCACTCACCTGCGAGCGACCAAGCTCAGCCAGTATCACTCCGAGTTGCTCGACAGGGTCAGTGCTCAAGTCGACCATAACGATCAGGCCATCACATGTGCGCACTAGGTCGGCTGAGCCTTCCTGTAACACAAATCTTCCTTCGCTTCCGGGCACGAGAGCTGGAAGCTCGACGAGCTGGAACTGTACGTCCTCGAACAGTAGCATTCCCGGTACGCTCTCTTTGGTTGCGTACGGATATGCCGCCACAACTGGTTTGGCGGCAGTGACGGCGCTTAGGAGACTGCTTCGTCCTACTTTCGTCAGACCAAGAATCGCAATTTGGGCTGCTCCAGTTTTCTGCAGGCTTCGTTCCGTGGCTCTACTGCCGCCCCGTCTCTGCTTGGCCTGCACCTCGGCTTTGAGTAGGGCAATCTTGCGTTTTGTCTGTGCACGAAGACGCTCGTTCCCTTTGTGTTTCGGAATTGCTGAAAGGAATTCCTGGAGTGCAAGTATCTTATCTTTGGCCGTCCTCGCCTGCTCAGCCTTGTTCCATTTGGCCTTCGCTTCAGCCGTAAGGTTCGCAGGCAAGGGCGATCCAGTAGATCAACCACAGATCGATTCGGAAAAAGCTTGGCATTGGAACGCATCGGTCCGATGCCCGCTTCTCGCTATCGTCAGCTGGTGCGCGAGTCAGGCAGGTGTGAGTATCTTTAAATATGTTCTCAGCCTTAACGCGTCGTCACCAATTCAAGGAGCTTTAGAATCTCATAATGGCGGAAGTCTGCTCGACGTGCGGTCTCCCAAAGGATCTTTGCGTCTGCGGCACCATTAGCATGGAACAACAGCTTGTGAAGGTCCGCCTTGAAACAAGGAAGTGGGGTAAGCCCACTACTGTCATAGAAGGCATCGACGCCAAGAGCGTCGACCTTAACAGTTTGGCCGGGAAGCTCAAGAGCTACTGTGCTTGTGGCGGAACCGCAAAAGACAACCAGATACTCCTCCAAGGCGATCACCGAGACAAAGTTCGCAAGATTCTCGTGCAACAGGGCTTTCCTGAATCAAGCATCGAGATACACTGACAAGGTATTTGGCGGGAGGCCAAGGTGAACCGCTTCATCGAAGTAGTGAAAGCGCTCAAGCGTCGCAGCGGATCGGCTGTCGCATGTCCGCAATGTGGAAGTCTGAACATAGCCAAGTCAACCGGGATGGACGGGTGGATGCTTCCCCCATTGTATCTCTGTGTTGATTGTGGGTATACGGGAAGAGTTGTTCTGGAGATTCAGGCCCAGGACACCTCTTGCTCGGCCCGCCGGGAACAGGGAAGACTCTACTAGCGTTGGTTGCGGCCGCAGAGAACAACGTCGCTTTCATCAAGGTTAGGGGAGGCGAATTGATGAGCGGCGCCTCGTACCATGGCGAGCCCGAATGGCGAATCAAGGAACTGTTCGGACTTGCGAGACAGCGTAGCCCGTGCATTCTCTTCCTAGATGAGGCCGACGCGATCTTCTGGGGAGGAGATGCAACAAGCTTCTAGCCCAAGTCAAGTCTGAGGTGAGCGAGCTAACATCCAAGGACAGAATCGTGGTGATCGCAACGTCGAACAAGGAAGAGCTCATCGACAGGGCGACCCGGGATAGATTCGAGTCTCACGTCTACACTGTACCACCCCCGCAAAATGACGACGAATGGAACGAAGTTGTCGAGATACACCTTCAGAAGATCAAACCGTACCTAGCTCCAGACGTTGATGCAAAGAAGATCACGCGTATGTTCAGACGCGAGCGGATCTTGAGCCCTCGAGGGGTCGCCGAGACCATCACGGAGGCGCACAGGTTGTGGGTGTCAGGAATCGGCGCGGCCAACGAAGTCCGGGCAGCCACAGACCAAGAGAAGAGAACGATGGTACGGGTGCGATTTCGGGCAGACCTGGAGAGAATCGAGCAGTTGCTTCCTGCAGTCAAGAGGGATCCCTCATTTCTGGATCAAGTTCAGCCCGGTACGTACAGGCTCACACTACAGCATTTCGAGTGGGCGCTGAACTCCCTTGAGACTCCGGAAGACAGACATGCTCGAGAGCTAACGGAATCCCTGATTCTCCCAGAGCCAACGCTTGGGGTCGCATACGGCCTATACACAACCTCTCACGGCGTCGGTGGAATCATGGCGGTGCAATGCAGTGTCAGGCCCTTAGTGCTTGGGGAACGGCAAGTGTCAGTTACTGGCCAAGCAACATCGGTCGTGCTGGGCCAATCTGCAGTTCCAGATCGTTCGGTCATGCAGAGTGCAGAGAATGCGGTCGAGGCGGTCAGAGGATGGTTGTGGAATGCGGCTAGGATTGAACTAAACGAAATGCACGTCCACTTCCAGATGAGGAGTCTATCAGAGGGCGCTCCGGGTCAAGGAGTCTCTGGTCCGAGTGCGGGCCTAACCATGTTCGTTGCGCTTGTGTCCGAGCTGGCAAACATGAGATGCCATGCCTCGAAAGTCATGACCGGCACTATCGGCATAAAGCTAGACGTCGGGCCGGTCGGCGGTCTCGGTGGTTTTGGCTCGGAGACGGGGAAGCTCGTTGGGATCCTGAAGACAAAACGAGTACGAATAACGGACCTGTTCGTGCCAAGAATTAACTACGAGAAGGCTCGTGACGAGATGAACGTACTGAGCGACGAAGGCATCACCATTCACCCGATCGTTACGGCCCATGAGACATGGGAGCCTATGTTTGGCTTGAGCGAGAACGTCATCCTTGAGAGAATATGCTCACGTCAAGCAGAGGAAAGTCATGGTGGAAAAAAAGGGACGATAACGAACTGCGTACCTACACGTTGAGCTTGAGGGACTCCTTGAGGCCCTTGTATCTATTGCGAACAGTGACTTCAGTCACGTTCGCGACTTCAGCGATCTCTTTCTGAGTTTTCTTCTCTTGCTCAAGCACACATGCGACGTAGAGCGCTGCAGCGGCTAGGCCCATGGGGTCTTTGCCTGCAACAATGCCTATCCTTCGTGCTTCGTTGATGATGTTCATGGCTCGTCTTTGGGTCGGCATGCTAATGTCGACCTTGGTCGCTATCTTTGAGACGCATTTGACTGGATCCTCGACGGGCATCCTGAGGTCAAGTTCTCTGACGAGGAGTCGGTAGCATCGAGCGACATCTTTCTTCCGTATACGTGTCGCTCCCGCCAGATCCTTAAGTGTCCTTGGTGTCTCCGAGAGTCGGCATGCAGCGTAGAGGGAAGCTGCCGCGATCGCCGCGATCGATCTTCCTCTCACAAGTCCGCTTTCGAGAGCTTTTCGATATATGATGGCGGCTCTTTCTTTGATTGGGTTGGGGATGTGAAGTTTGTCGGTCAGTCTGTCGAGGTCAGCCATTGCCTGAGCGAGGTTCCGATCAGCGGATGAATGAACTCGGGTCCTAATCTGCCACTTGCGAAGTCTGAGCATTTCCAGGCGGGTCGCCAATGGCAGCTGACGCCCGTACGCATCTCTATTCACTCTATCAATGACCGTAGATAGGCCCTTGTCGTGAATAGAAAACGAAGTTGGGAGGCCCACACGCCCCCTTTCATCTCTCTCTTCCTTCGTAAAAGCCCGCCACTCTGGTCCACGATTGATCGCATGTTCACTCAGAACGAGGCCGCAATTTTGACAGATTACCTCTCCAAGATCAAAGTCTTCGACGAGGTTGTTGCTCGCGCATTCGGGGCAGTTCGTTATCTTTCCAATCTTCTTGGTCGTTGCGGCCATTTTTTTCTCCACTCTCCATACTTCGGCGTGCCTACACCATCTGTCGCCAAAACGCACCTTCACAACGCAGTCGGGAACGGAAGGCGGCCATTTGGTCGGAAGGCATAATAGCCTCAGAATAGTCATATAAAAGGCTTATCCAAAAAGAGAATATAACCCTCCGCTTGAAGCTCCACGACCCCTCCGTGACGTGACAAAATGTCTCCGGATCAGAATTTGGGCTTTGGAAATGCAAAATAGAGCCCAAGAGGGCTCAAATTGGGCGAAAAGCTACCATGTGAGGCGGTCATGGGCATGACCGGTGACATGTGGGCGCCAGTCGGGTAAGAGCGTTGAGATCGTGCAAAGGCTGCTCGATCTGCTTATCTTTCGGCAACTTTTTGAGTGCAAACGGGAGTGAGGCGGGCGAGGATTCGGGAGTGTCAAGGGACGACGATGTAGTTGCGGCGATAGGAAAAGTCCAAGCCAGTGTTACCAACATCAACACTATTCGTTTCGAGAGGGATGCGTTCCTGCATGTGCACCCAGCTCGGGGTATCGGTTCCGGATTCATTATCGATGACAAGGGGCACATCCTCACCAATCATCATATCACCACTGGCTCGCGTGAGATCGAGGTTGCGTTGACAGACGGTAGAGCTTTCGAAGGAAAGCTCGTCGGGTCGGATCCTGCCAACGATCTCGCCGTCGTAAGGATTGACACACGCGATCTGCCTGTGGCCGAACTGGGCAATTCAAGTGAGTTACGAGTGGGTCAGACGGTCATCGCCATCGGGAACCCATTTGGGTTGGCTGGTGGGCCCTCAGTCACAGTGGGAGTTGTCAGCGCGCTTAACCGACACATCTTGGCGGAAAGAGTGTACGAGGACTTGATCCAGACAGATGCGTCTATCAACCCTGGTAATAGTGGCGGCCCGTTGCTCGACTTGACGGGCAAGGTCGTTGGGATCAACACCGCCAATATTCCCGGCGCTCAAGGTATTGGATTCGCAATCCCAATCAATACGGCGAAAGCGGTCCTGGACGACATCGTCAAGTACGGCAGAGTCACCCGACCTTGGTTGGGAGTCATCGGTCTCGATGTTTCCCGCGAAATCGCGCGAAGGTTCAGCTTGGCTGCTGATTCCGGAATCCTCGTGATGCAAATCATCCCGGAGAGTCCAGCCGAACGCGCACAACTGCAGCCGGGCGATGCGATCGTACGAATTGATAACACGCAACTGGATTCCATGGAAAGCCTGCAGAGAGAGATAAGAACACGAAGAGCTGGCGACAGTGTCTCTCTCGTTGTCGTGAGAGGATCCGAAGAGGGTAAAGTGAGAGTCACGCTGTAGAGCTAATGTTCAGCTAGGTGCCTTCTCGGTAGTCGTGCAAGTAGTGGTCTTGACCGGTCGTCAGACTATCGATGGTCATCCCCATTGTCTCCAGCTTCATCTTTGCGATCTGTCTCTCGTAGTTCTCTGGAACAGGATAGACTCCCGGTTGAAGATCTCTGCCTTTCTCAGCCAGGTAGACCAACGACAAGAACTGGGTCGCGAAGCTCATGTCCATCACTTCCGAAGGATGTCCCTCTGCTGCGCCTAGGTTGACCAGTCTTCCCTCGGCGAGGAGATAGAGCCTGCGGCCGTCTCGCAAGGAGTATTCCACATTGTTTGGCCTGATCTCCCGTTTTCTTTTCGCCAAACGAGCAAGGTCTCCCACGGAGATCTCGACGTTAAAGTGACCCGTGTTGCAAAGGACAGCTCCGTCCTTCATGCGTTTCATATGCTTCTCTGTGATGACGTCCTTGCAACCAGTCGCTGTGACAAAGACATCTCCTACGGGGGCGGCTTCAGCCATCGACATCACCCGAAAACCATCCATGGCCGCTCTAAGGGCATTCAGGGGGTTGACTTCGCAGATAATGACGTTAGCTCCCATTCCCCTCGCCCGGTTTGCGAGCCCACGTCCGCAGTGGCCATATCCCGCAACTACGAAGCTCTTGCCGCTCAGTAGGAGGTTCGTGGCTCTCAGGATTCCATCCAGAGAGGATTGACCTGTTCCGTAGACATTGTCAAAATCTGATTTAACCTTCGCATCGTTGACTGCCACTATCGGATATCTGAGCATGCCTTGATCTGACATCGCACGCAGGCGATGAACGCCAGTCGTTGTCTCTTCAGTTCCCCCGATGATTCCGCTTATCTGATTGGGTCGTTCCTGATGAAGCGTGAAGACCAAGTCAGCTCCGTCGTCTAGAGTGAGTTGAGGCTTGCGGTCAAGTACCTGACTAACGCACCAGTAGTACTCGGATGTCGAGAGTCCTCGCCAAGCAAACACCGACACGCCCTCTTTCGCTAAGGCAGCTGCAACATCGTCTTGAGTTGAGAGCGGATTGCAGCCGCACCAAGCAGCCTCAGCGCCTGCGTCGCGGATCGCTCTCACCAGAACTGCAGTCTCTTTGGTCACGTGAAGACAACCGCCGATCCTGAGGCCCTTAAGCGGTCGATTCTTTAGCGCTCTCTTCCTTAGAGCCATTAGGACAGGCATTCGAGATTCTGCCCACTCAATCTTGAGCAGTCCTTGCTCGGAAAGAGATGGGTCGCGAACTTTCGACGACATGCCATCGAGTATTGAGGGCTTGCCTCTTAAGTCTTGAAAGGAACCGGGGCTCCGGCCACCGTATGCAAGGACCGTTCGCTCAGACGTATCACGGGAATATTCCTCTGAGTTTCGTTATTTCGGCCATCTTGTCTACCGCCAACATGTAGGCTGCCTCTCTCAAGGTGACCTTGCGTTCCTCAGCGAAATCGTGGACTTGACCAAACGCGCCCGTCATCAAAACTTTCAACCTTGAGTTGACTTCGCCCTCTGACCAAAGGTATGCCTGGATATCTTGAACCCACTCAAAGTACGAAACTATTACCCCCCCCGAGTTCGCAAGGATATCAGGAACAACATGCACGCCTTTCTTCTGCAAGATGTCATCTCCGCCTCTAGTTACTGGGCCATTAGCTCCCTCGACTATTATCTTGGCCTTGACCTCTGATGCATTCGATTCGGTGATCTGGTTTTCAAGCGCGGCCGGGACCATGACATCGCTTCCCGTTGACAGCAATCGACGATTTGCCTCTGCCATGTCGGTAACGATCTCGCCACCCGCAAAGCCGCGAATTCCCTTCGTCTTCTCTGCGTGAAGGACGAGGTTTGGAAGATCGATCCCTCTGGGGTTGAAGATTCCCCCGCTCATGTCGGTAATTCCAACGATTCTGCAGCCATCATCATGCAGAAACCTTGCGACGTTCATTCCGACGTTTCCGAAACCCTGGACGGTAACTGTCGTGTCCTTCGCGTCCATGTTAAGGTGCTGCAGCATCTCCTCGGCGACGTATGCGAGTCCTCTGCCGGTGGCAGTGGCTCTCCCTCTTGATCCTCCGAGTTGTAGAGGCTTCCCTGTGACGACGCCCGGAACCGTGTATCCTCTGAGCATGCTGTATGTGTCCATTATCCACGACATTGTCTGGTAGTCCGTGTTGACGTCTGGGGCAGGGATATCTTGCTCGGGCCCGATGAGCGGGAGGATCATGTACGTGTAACGCCTGGTCAACCGCTCAAGCTCATCCATGGACATCCTCTTTGGGTCACAGGCAACTCCGCCCTTCGCGCCTCCGAAGGGGATATCCACGACTGCACACTTCAGCGCCATCAGGCCGGCGAGCGCTGTTACCTCTTCCAAAGTGACATCCGGATGATATCTGATCCCGCCTTTGCTTGGGCCTTTCACGTAATTGTACTGCACGCGATAACCGGTGAAAATCTCAACTTCTCCATTGTCCATCTTGACGGGAAAAGTAACCATCAGGCTCCTCCGAGGCGTTCTCAAGGTCTTGTGAATACCGCGTTCAAGGTTCAGTTTCTTTGCCGCGTCGTCTATTCTGCCAATCACGTCGTCAAGGAACTTCTGACCCTGTGACATCGGGACATGCCTTCTAGTCTGTCAAGACCGGCCGGCGCCAGTATATCAACTCACCACGGAACGAAGGGCCTCCGAAAAATCCGAGTCTGGCCAAGCTGCGCGTGTTCACGGACCGTACTACTACAAATACGATACTGCGGTAAATGATGTAGTCATGCTCGAATCGATGTTGACTGAGGGCCAGCGGAAACTACGTGACGACACCCGGGAGTTCGTCAGATCAGTGCCACGTCAATTGATTCTGGACATGGATGCTGATCGTGTGCAGTATCCGCGTGACTTTGTGCTTGAAGCCGGACGGCGAAAGCTCTTGGGCTTGCGCTTTCCCGCAGAGTATGGCGGACGAGGACTGGGATGGAAAGACGAGGTTGTCGCCATTGAAGAAGTTGGCGTGCTCGGCACTTCACTAGCGTGCGCCTACGTAATGCCGAGTATCGTCGGGGAAGCGCTCAACGCGTTCGGGAATAATGAGCAAAAGGAACGGTGGCTCAGACCCCTTCTAACTGGGGAGAAGGTAGCCGCCGAAGCCCTAACTGAGCCAAGAGGCGGGTCAGATTTCTTCGGCACAACCACAGAAGCCCGACGTGAAGGCGATCATTACATCTTGCGTGGCCAGAAACGCTTCATCGTCGGTGCAGCAAAATCCGACTTCTTCCTAGTCTACGCTCGCACCAGCCCTAATGGTTCGGCACATCAATCAATCAGTGCATTCATCGTGGAACGGGGACCGGGCGTCGAGGCCGAATACCTCTATGGATTGCTAGGCACCCGTGGAGGCGGAACCGGACGTCTCGTTCTCCGCGATGCTCAAGTTCCTGCAGAGAATCTTGTCGGCAAGGAGAACGGCGCGAGCGAGATCTTCTATCGAATGATGATTCCAGAGCGTATGACGAGCGCTGCAGGAGCGATCGGGATGGGTCGTGCGGCGCTGGAAGTGGCGACCCGCTATTCAGATCGGCGCAAGGCATTTGGAGAGAAGATCCGCAAGTTCGAGGCGATCAGCTTCAAAGTGGCGGACTCTATCACTTTGCTTGACGCGGCGCGTGGGCTTGTTCATGCTGCCGCCTGCACCGTAGATACAGGTGACGATCCGAACCGCTCGCGGCGGTTGGTCTCGGAAGCCAAGAAGTTTGCAACTGATGCTGCGTGGCAGGTCATTAATCATGCAATGCAGATCATGGGCGGCATCGGATACACCAGCGTCTACCCAATCGAGCGTCTATTACGTGACGCACGTCTCATCATGATCTGGACAGGCACCAACGAAGTCATGGATCTCATCATTCAACACGAGTACTACCGCGAACTGCTCGCCGCTCCGCCCAAGACAAGAGATACGGAAGCAGACGCCCAAGAAGCTCATCGGACCGAAGAGAAAGTGTATGAGTAGTCACCAATACTAGCGAGATTGTGCGGCAGGAAAAGCGAGTTCAGATAAATAGGCAATGGTTGCACAATGTCGCCAACAGTGACAATTTGAGGGGGACAAGAACGCAGAACAGATTGAGATCTCAGCTTCATCAGGGTCAAGCCACGTTCGGAGTTACGGTGGGCATAGGGCACCCTGAGGTCTCATACGCCTTAGGCGACCTTGGCCTAGACTGGATCAATTTCGATATGCAACATGGAGTTCTAGGCGTCGAGACTCTTACTGCAATGATCCAGGCGATGAGTTACTCTGAGACCGTGCCGATTGTCCGAGTGCCGTCGAACGAACTTGCAATCATCAACAAGGCCTTGGACTTTGGAGCTTCTGGCGTGATCGTTCCTCTGGTAAATTGCCGGGAAGACGCTGAGAAGGCCGTGCGGTCGTCGAAATACCCTCCGAAAGGAACACGAAGCTGGGCCCAACGCGCCACACAAGGAGATCCCGACTATGCCGCCACCGCCAACACAGAGCTCATGGTGATCCCGCAGATTGAGACGGAGACCTCCCTTCGGAACTTGGAAGAGATAATCTGCACTGACGGCATCGAAGCAGTCTTCTGCGGTCCATACGATCTTTCAATGTCACTTGGCATCTTCCGCCAATTTGACAATCCAAAGTTCATAAAAGCGCTGGATTCGATCGTCTCCACATGCCGAGCACATGACGTTGCTCCGGGGCTATTGGCTCCGATAGGCTCCGTCGAGGAAAACCTTCGACGGGGATTCAAACTGATCTCGCTCGGAGGTGATCTGCCCATGCTCAAGGACGGTATCTCGAAAGCTCTTGAGACAGCACGAAACGCATCACAGTCACGATCAATCTGAGCAATAGTTTCGAACGACAACTTGACTCAAACCATGCTGAGACTCAGTCTCGGCGGCCCCGAGAAATCACGCGACGCCTCCTCACTGTCGCTACGAGCCTCATTCCTGCCAGAGTTGGCACAGCTACATAGGAGGCAAAACTGATGCACGCCGCCAAGAGGAAAGCAGCTACCGATGCCACGTCCGCATTTCCGGTCAGACCCGATACCGCAGTGAAGAAAGCCCCTGAAACGTGAACGGTCCACACCAGAGGCAACAACAACGCGCGGAAGACCGCCCTCAGAATCGAATTGGGAGCTACAGCGCGGGCAACTGAGGGACTCCATGAATAGTAAAACGCGTTGAATGCATCGACGAGCGTCCTCCCAGCCCAAGTCGAGCCTATCAACTTGTCCCGCACGAAACGCATGTAGCTCACTTCAGGCGCCATCGCCGAACCAAAGGCAGCAGTCGCGATAATGCAAGTCGGCGTTTGAGCTTGAGTTGTGCCTGTTGTGCTGGGTGTGGTTATTGTAATCCCTGCCTCTTCAGGTGATCCGCCCATGGTGATCTTGAAAGCATCCTCTCCGTTGGGCTGGACCTTGAACGCTATCCGCGCGCTTTCATCCCAGAAGCCATCATCGTTCAGGACAAGATTCTCTGAAAGACCGTAGAACGAGAACTGATACTGCTTTCCTTTCTCGTTGTATGGTGCATCCAATCGCTTGCAGAGTTCACGGCCATCACCTTGGTAGCTGTCGCAGTCTGGTGGCGTGGCTTCGTTTGCATCAGAAAGGAGAGCCAGTTCTTCGCCTGCGAGACTTCTTTCACGTAAACGGTTTATCTTGAAGACGATGACGCCCTCGCTCGGCAAGGCGGCATCCGTATCGGCCTTCCTCCGCGCGTGGAGAAAGTAGTACTCGTCCTCATTTCCATTGATCGCTATCAACAGAGCCTTCGGTTGCTGCATCGAGTCCAGAGTGTGGATTGTGAATTCGCCCCGAGGTGAGTCAACACTTGTTGCCTCAATCCAGCCGAGAATGTACTTGCTCCATCCGTCAATGTCCACAGGCGGATCGAGAAATGCGCCTGCTGCCATGTTTGACCAGAATCCAACTCCTGGGCCCTCCGAGTAGCCATCCGAACCGTACACGTAGAGGTCTGAGACGCCTAAACTGTGCGTGAACTCGTGCACGAAGACTGCCCAAGGTTCGTCTTCGCTGAAGGTGGAGATTCCCCAGAATGCGTGCGTGATCTTTCCTGACTCGTCATAGAGCACCCATGATGCCTCTTTGCTTGGGTTCTCGTCGGCAATCGGCCCGACACAATCACAGTGGCTCCACAGATCGTTTGGGTTACCGGTTTCGGCCTCGTCGCCTCCCGCGTGAACAAGCACGATGTGCTTGTACTCTCCGAGGTCCACGGTCTCTTGGGAGATAATGGTGTTGAGTACGTCGACAACATACGCCTCTTCTCTGGCAGGGTCGTCTCCCCGTTCGTTCCCGGCTTCTGGAACTCCATATGTGGACATAGTGTTAGGAAGCATCAGCAGGTCTTCGTGGATCGTGTAGTTGATGTACATCTTCCCGTACGATGATTTTCGGAACCACTTGTCAACAAGATCCACAATCGATCTGATTTCATCAATTGGACTTCTGAACCTGACGTCTTGGAATTGAACAAGCAAGACAAGTGTGCTCTGAGGGCCAAGAACAGGTCTGGGCTTCCATGGAGTTATTGACGAGGGCTTCGACTCTGTCAGGATTACTGACGGAGGTGACAACGATGAGCTTCCGCCAACGGCCGTGCTTCTTACCATGAGCAGGGCCGTCACCGCTAGGCAGAGAAAGAGAACTGAAGCGAGTCGCAACTGGCCCGACACGAGTCTCATGTGGTGTCGACTCTTCGGATGCTAGACGGGTATCAGCAAGGATGCGTAAAGGATCGCGCCCAAAAATACCAGGTATCCCACAACATAGACGCTTGTCGCTACGGGATCCTTGTTCACGTCGTCAAGGTTTATCCCAAATGGTTCTGCTTTGGCTAGTATCCTGTAGAAGATGCCTGCAAAGATCATTGAGATCATGAACCCTGCGAGAAGGGCAATGATCCTGTAGGCGAAGATCAGCCAAGGACTGACCGTCGCGCCTAGGCCTGATGAGATTCCAATCGGTAGTGGTGCTGTGACTGAGCCGACGAATGTGAACGACAGAAACATGAACATTCCCGCAGCGAACAATGCCGTCGGCAACGGCCGCTGTCTGATGTTGCGCATCTCCGTGATGCCGGGGGTCAGCCTATCCAAGATCTTGAGTCCGGCCAGCCCGAGACCGAAACATATTACAAATGTGAGAAAGCTGCGTATCAAGACCCACGCCAAGTTGGTCAGGAAGACGGTTGGGTCAAGCCAAAGGGGGGGCAACGATAGCATGTGGCTCATCAAGGCGATCATCCGCTCCAATCAGGTGTGATGGTTTCCGTTATTCCTGATAAATGAATTGGAGTCCATCCTAGTTTCCTGTATCGCAATAGAATCCAGAGACGGCGTTCACAGAGTCCCGCTACCTCCGCTTGTTTGTGGAAAACACAAAACGGCCAATGGAAGAGGTGGGGTTGACCAGTCCAATCCGTGACGGAAGCCAGCAGGAACCTCTTTGGTTAGCGAGTGTTGCTCGTGCCGCCAGCTGATGCCTGCTAGTCAGCGTTTCTGACACTTGGGGCAGATGTAGCTCGCTGTGCTGCCGGTTCTGATCTTCAGTATCGCAGTTTTGCACACTGGGCAGGGTTCGCCTGTCTTGTATGCGACTAGGTAGTACTCAGGGCCATACTTCCCATAGCGGCCGTGGAGATCCCTCTCATACTTCAAGCCTCCAAGCCTGATGCTCAGATTCAGGACTTCTTGCGTGCTTTGATGAAGAGCTTCGATCTCCGGCTCGGT
>Ga0315281_10003840_pt1 | contig 21973 bp, 23 predicted proteins | sample YL17G07_0_MG_FD_204540 | JGI IMG/M metagenome (GOLD analysis project Ga0315281, IMG submission 204540) | Sediment microbial communities from Yellowstone Lake, YNP, Wyoming, USA - YL17G07_0 | ecosystem: Environmental > Aquatic > Freshwater > Lake > Sediment | place: USA: Wyoming | collected... | reverse complement strand
CGGGCTGGCGGTCGTGCCCGTGACGGCGTTCCTGCGCCGGATCCGCGGCGCCATGCCGCTCGTCGAGATCGCGTCCGGGGCGATGGTGATCTTCGTCGGCGTCCTGCTCTTCACCAACAACATGACGATCTTCAACGGCTACTTCAGCGACATCCCCTTCCTGGAGCGCTTCAACACCATTTAGGGCCGTTGCACGGAGACGTCACCGCGGAGGCGCGGAGCACGCGGAGTTCGCGGGTACGTCGTTCGATGCGGACATAGCGGCCGCCTATCCGTCGTCCTCTCTGCGCCCTTCGCGCCTCTGCGGTGAGATTTGAATGTTTCTGTGGAGGGCGCGGTGCCCCCGCGAGACCCGCGCCAGCGCGCTGTCCCGCCATCCTCCGTCGTGCCGGTACACTGGCCGCATGGCCAGGCGCGCCGCACCACGCTCGATCCCGATGACGAAGCCGTCCGTCGACGACGACACGGCCACGTACGCCTCGGCGCCGCTGGCGGCCCGCATGCGACCGCGCAGCTTCGACGAGTACGTCGGGCAGGAGCATCTCGTCGGCGAGGGACACATCCTGCGGCGGCTGGCAGGGAGCGGCGTGCTGCCGTCGATGATCCTCTGGGGGCCGCCTGGGACGGGCAAGACCACGCTGGCCCGCATCATCGCCGCCGCGACGAATGAGGCCTTCGTGCCGATCTCGGCCGTGTCGGCGGGCGTGGCGGACCTGCGTCGCGTCGTCGGCGAGTCGCGCGAGCGGCTGCGCGCGGGCCAGGGCCGCACCGTCCTGTTCATCGACGAAATCCACCGCTTCAACAAGGCGCAGCAGGACGCGATCCTGCCGTTCGTGGAGGACGGCACGATCACGCTGATCGGCGCCACGACGGAGAACCCCTCGTTCGAGGTGATCGGGCCGCTGCTCTCGCGCTCCCGCGTCTTCGCGCTGAAGCAGCTGGAGCCGGCCGGCATCGAGCGCATCGTGCGGAACGCGCTGGCGGACGAAGAGCGCGGCCTCGGGCGCAGTGGCGTGGCCGTCGACGACGACGCGCTGGCGGCGCTCGCGGCCTCGGTCGGCGGCGACGCGCGCATCGCCCTGAACGCGGTCGAGGCCGCGGTGCTGGCGGCGGCGTCGCGCGGCGAGGGCACGCGCGTGGCCGTGGCGGATATCGAGGAGGCGCTCCAGCACCGGACGTACCTGTACGACCGCGCGGGCGACGCGCACTACGACACGATCTCGGCGTTCATCAAGTCGCTGCGCGGCTCGGACCCGGACGCGGCGATGTACTGGCTGGCGCGGATGATCGAGGCGGGCGAGGACCCGCTGTTCATCGTGCGACGCATGGTGATCCTGGCGTCGGAGGACGTGGGGCTGGCCGACCCGATGGCGCTGATGGTGGCCACGGCCTGCCAGCAGGCGGTGCACTTCATCGGCCTGCCGGAGGCGTTCTACGCCATGGCCGAGACGGCGCTCTACCTGGCGCTGGCGCCCAAGAGCAACACGACGGGCGCGGCCTACTCGGCGGCGCTCCGCGACGTCGAGGCCACGCGCAACGACCCGGTGCCGTTGCATCTGCGCAACGCGGTCACCGGGCTGATGAAGCAGATGGGCTACGGCCAGGGCTACAAATACGCGCACGACTACCCGGGTGGCCGCGTCGAGCAGCAGCACCTGCCGGACCGCGTGGCGGGGCACACGTACTATCGCGCCGGCGACCAGGGCTGGGAGGGCCGCCGCAAGCGCGAGCGCGTCGGCGAGAAGGAAGCGAGAAACGAGAGACGGGAAACGGGACCGACGTAGGGGCGCGTCCGCGATCCAGCGTCCAGCTTCTACCGTCTAGCTTCCGCCCTCTACGCTCGACCGTCCAGCTAATACCCGCTCCGGGCCATCTCGCGGAGGCGCTTGATGCGCTCCTCGATCGGCGGGTGGGTGCTGAACAGGCCCGAGAAGTTCGCGCCGTTGAGGCCCGCCAGCGGGTTGACGATGTACATGTGCGCCGCCGCCGGGTTCACCTGCATCGGCCGCATCCGCGCGCCCTGGTCCAGCTTCGCCAGCGCGTCGGCCAGCGCGTCGGGGTCGTGCGTGGTCTTTGCGCCGCTGCGGTCGGCCTCGTACTCGCGCGTGCGGGAGATCGAGAGCTGGATGATCGACGCCGCGATCGGCATCAGGACGATCGCCAGCAGGGAGAGCAGCGTGTTCTCGTTGTTCCGCCGGCCGCCGAAGATCATGCCGAACATCATGCTCTGCGTGATCCAGGCGATGGCGCCGGCCAGGATTGCGGCGATGGCGCCGATCAGGATGTCGCGGTTGCCGACGTGCCCCAGTTCGTGGGCGATGACGCCCTTGAGCTCGCGGTCATCGAGCAGGCTCATGATGCCGGTGGTGGCGGCGACGACGGCGTGCTGCGGGTTGCGGCCCGTCGCGAAGGCGTTGGGAGACGGGTTGTCCACGACGTACACTCGCGGCTTTGGCAGCGCCGTCAGCGACCGCACCTCCTCGACGATGCGGTGGAGGCGCGGCTCCTCCTCGGGCGTCACCTCGCGCGCGCCGGCCATGCGGAGGGCCAGCGAGTCGGACTTCCAGTAGGCGAACAGGTTGAAGACGGCGGCTAGGCCGACGAAGAGGATCAGCCCCGGCAGCCCGCCCAAGAACAGGAACCCCAACCCTCCGAGCAAGCCGGTGAGGACCCCCATCAGCAGCAGCGTCTTGGCAGTTGCGGCCATGTGCGTTGAACCTCTTTCCTCTCGCACCGGTCGCTCCGGCGCTCGATGCAGTCTAGCAAGTCCTGGAGGGGGGAGTTGTGCGGAGGAAGTTATCAGTTGTCACTTCTTAGTGGGCTGCGGCTGCCCTGCCGGTGGTGCCAGGACTATTCGGCAGTTCCTTCCGGCGACGGACGTCGCCAATTGTTAACCCATCTTCGTTCGCGCACCTGCCGCCATGGCGAGCAGTGGGGCCGCTCGAGCAACATAGGCGGGCGACTGGCGGTCGGCGAGCGCGTCGAAGCGCTCAGCGCTGGTGGTGATCATCTCGAGCACTCCCTCCCGTGTGAGGACGCGCAGCGTTTGGCTCGCCGCTTCCAACGCGGCGCCGTCCGTTGGTGCGCCGTGGGGGTGGTAACTGGTACGGGCGGCGCTGTCGCGCGCCATCATCTCAAGCACCAGGCAATCTCGAACGAGCCCGAGCGCGAGGTGCGATGCGATCAGGAGGTCGCCGCGCACGAGCTTCCTCACTGCCGCCTGTGCGCCAAACCAGAACGCGTCGGACATCGCCGCGAATTCATCGTCAGATAGCCCGCGGAGCGGGACGCCAGCAGGTGCCGACGCTACCGTGGCGTCGATGGACTCGGAGCGCGAGAACACTTCGCGAACCGGCCCGCGGAACGGATTGTCGCCTCATGATGGAATCTCCAGCGCACCATTTTCTTCGAAGATCACGAGGTCGAGGCGTCGGCCGTCCTCGAAACAGACCAGCAGAACGGACGTCTGTTCTTTCGAGACAGCCTGGTGGGTCCAAATCGCGCCGAATGGACGCAGCCACGTTGCATCAGGGAAGAACCGGCCCGTGGCGCCCGGACGCACGACGAGGATGACGTCGATGTCACTCCATGTGTCAGTGTATGCCGGTTCCGCAGCGAGGGAGCCGAACAGCACCAGCGCGACGACGTCGCTATCGGGTTCCACCATGCGGCGGAAATCGTGGAGCAGCGAGTTCTGCCAGCCCGCCGGGGGCATTGATGGTGGGGCTGAACCGTCCAGCATCACGGCTCGATCTTGCGCCGGCGCACCGGCGCCGGCGGGTCGTGGTGCTCGGGGGCGCGCAGGGGCAGGCGCAGGACGCGGCGGCGCGTCTCCAGCGCGCTCGGCTCGGGATACTGGACGCGCGGGTGGTAGACGGCGCGCATCGTCGCCTTGAAGGATTCTGCGATCGTGCGGAGGTCGCGCAGTGTCAGGTCGCTCTCGTCCAGCTGCCCCTCCGACACGCGCTCCGCGATCACTTCATCGACGAGCTGGCGGATGTGTTCGGGCGACCGGTCGCTGTTCGCGCGGACGACGGCCTCGGTTGAGTCGGCGAGCATCACGATCGCCGTCTCGCGCGACTGCGGGCGCGGCCCCGGGTACTGGAACGCCGCGGCGTCGACGTGCGGGTCGCGCTCGGCCGCCTTGCGGTAGAAGTATGCGACCAGCCGCGTGCCGTGATGTTCGGGGATGAACGCCGTTACCCGGGCGGGCAGCCGCGCCCGCCGCGCCAGCTCGATGCCGCCGCGGACGTGCTGCTGGATGACGTCGGCGCTCTCCTGTGGGGACATGGAGTCGTGCGGCGTCTCGGCGGTCTGGATGTTCTCGATGTACATGCCGGGCTGCAGCACCTTGCCGATGTCGTGGTAGTAGCAGCCGACGCGCGTCAGCAGCGCATCGGCGCCGATCAGGTCGGCAGCGCGCTCCGCCAGGTTGCCGACGATGATGCTGTGGTGGAACGTGCCGGGCGCTTCATCCTGCAGGCGGCGGAGCAGCGGTGCGTTGAGCTGCGACAGCTCCATCAGTTGCACGCGCGTCGTCACGCCGAACAGCACGCCGACGGTGACGAAGACGCCCGCTGCCAGCACGCCGGAGCTGATGCCGCCGATGCCGCTGGCGAACGCCATCCAGCCCAGGTCGCCGAGCTGGCGGTCGTTGTCGATCAGCCACGTCGCGACCAGCACGGCGTACGACGAGACGCCGACGGCGATGCCGGCCGTGAGGTAGCGGTTCAGCCGGTCCGCGCCGTGCACGAGATAGACGCCGGCGAGCGGCGCGACGCCGTACACGAGCAGCAGGCGGAAGGTGTCGAGCGGGCCGACCGAGGCGACGAGCGACACGTCGGGCAGGAATGCGCTGACGAACGCCACCAGCACGCCAATCAGTCCGGCGATGACGACGGCGACGTCGGTCTCGAGCAGCGCGGCGATCAGGATCGGCGCCGTCGCAACGGGCAGGATGAACGCCAGGAAGTAGCGGTGCTCGTCGGGCAGGACGACCGGCAGATAGAACTTGGCGACGAGAAGCGGCACCGACATCACCAGTGCCAGCGCGATCAGGTGGCGCTCTGATGTGATCCCGCGCGGGCGCAGCACGAGCAGGTACGCCGCGACGGCGGCGGCGACGGCGGCGGCGAGAATGGCCGCGGCCGCGACGTTGCGCCACTCGACGCGCCGCGACACCAGGCCGGCGGCCCTCAGCTTCTCGACCGTCACCTCGTCCACCCGCGTCTCGGCGGAGAGGATGACGTCGCCCTTCTCGATGTTGATGCGCTCGGGCGACACGGCGGCGCGCGCCGCCGCGCGCGCCTGCTCGGTCTTCGCCTGGTCGATGACCAGCGTCGACCCGATGAGCGGTCGCACCATCTCGGCGGTCAGCAGCGCCTCGTCGGCCGAGAACGCGGGGGCGATCAGGGAATCGACACTATCCTTCGCGGCGGTGACGCTCGCATCGTCGAGCGAGACGCTCAGCTCTTGCGAGAGCACGCGTCGCCCCTCGGCAACGCCGGCCTGCCAGCGGTCCTCGGGCATGGCCAGCGCCGTCTCGATGCTGCGCGCCGAGATCTGCAGCGCGCGCAGCTGGTCGCGCTTGCGGGCGGGGTCCGTCGCCTGCGCGCGGATGCCGCCCATCTGCGTCGCCGCACCGTCGTACTCCGAGATGCGCGACGTGCGCACTGCCGGGTTGTAGGTGAGCGAGTCCGGTACAGCGCGGGCTGCTTCATCGCGCCGCTGCGCCGTCAGGAACGAGCTCTCGAATGAGGCGCTCTTCGGCGACCTGACGGTGCGCGAGGCTGTGTCGCCGACGTGGATCGTGAACTGGCGCGGAAAGATGGGAAAGAGCGCGATCAACAGCAGCACCGCGAGCGCGATCGCGAAGGCGGCGGCGGTGATGAGCGAGATGGGGCGCGGGCTGGCGCGCTTCTGCATCGGGCGTGGCCTTTCGCCCCATGATATCAGCAGCGGTCGCCGGCTAAGCCGCCGCCAGAAGCTCCTGCTCGAACGCGGGCGGGGCGGCGCGGCGGAGGGCGGCCAGGAACGCGTCGCTCTCGCGGACGCCCAGCCAGAAGCGCTGCACGGCGATGTTGCGCGGCCACAGCTTCGTCGCCAGCGGCCGGGCCAGCACGATCTCGATCAGCGGGCCGCCGTGGCTGCAGGCGATGCGGTCCTCGTGGTTGGTGGAGAGGCCGAAACGGTAGCGCCATCGCGGCCGTGGGGTGACGAGATCGGCGCTCACAATCGCATCGAGCGGGATGCGCGCGTGGAAGAACGACTCGAACGTGATGTCTACGGCGTCGTCGCCGATGTCCACGTAGCTCTCGTTTATCGAGACGATGAAGACGCTGGCGATGCCGATGAACCACACGAGCGTGCCCAGCGCGAAGGCGAACCGCCCCTGGTCGGCGATCGACTTGGCGTCGAAGGCGGGATACAGCCACATCAGCGCGAAGACGGCGAGGGCGATGACGACCGTCCTGAGTGGCAGGCGAAACCAGTACGCATCGGCGAAGTGGAAGCGCTGCGTCATGTCACGAACGGGCGCAGCCAGCGGGACGCGGCGCGAGAGCATGGTTGGCATCATATTCGGGTCTTCGGATGGAACACCCGAAGTGACCTGAGGGCGCGCACCCATGTTGGGCTAGAGGCCGCTCACCATCAGCTTCGTCATGCGGATCGTGGGGGCGCAGCTGCCGGCGAACCACTGCGGGTCGTTGCCGATCGCGTCGATGTCGCGGAGCATGTCCTTCAAGTTGCCGGAGACGTTGATCTCGACGACCGGGTACGCGAGTTGCCCGTGTTCGATCCAGAGGCCGGTAGCGCCGCGCGAGAAGTCGCCGGTCGTGGCGTTGATGCCGAAGCCCATCAGCCCCGTCAGGAAGAGGCCGTCGTCGACCGACGCGATGATCGCTGCCGGGTCGGTCTCGCCCGCCGCCCAGATCTGGTTGCCGCCGCCGATGCCGATGGTGTCGCCCGCGCGCACGGCGTTGCCCGTGGTGCGGCGGCCGGTGCGGCGCGCGTAGTAGCTGTCGAAGAGGAACTGCGAGAAGACGCCGCCTTCGACGATGACGTTGCGGCGCGCGCGCACACCCTCGCCGTCGAACGGGCGCGAGCCGAGCCGTGCCGGCAGCGTCGAGTCGTTCGTGATCGACACGAGCGGCGAGAGCGCCTGCTGGCCTTCCAGATCGGCGAGGAACGTCGAGCGCTTGAAGAGCGACTCGCCGTTGGCCGCGCCAACCACGACGCCCAGGAGTCCCGCGGTCATCGTCGGGTCCCAGACGACGGGCACTTCGCGGGTGGTGATCTTGCGGCCGTTGAGCTTGCGCACGACCCGCGACGCCGCCTGCCGCCCCACGTCCTCGGCCGAGGCCAGCCGGTGGAAGAGGTGCTCCGCTGAGTACCAGTAGTCGCTCTGCTTCTTGCCGTCTTCGTCATCGGCGAGCACCGACACGGAGAACGCCGCCGTCGTGTACGGGAACGAGCCCGCGAAGCCGAGGCTGTTCGCCAGCACGACCTGGCCGCGCTCGCCGGAGAACTCCGCGCCCTCCGAGTTGCTGATCCGCTTGTCGAAGTCGAACGCCGCCTGCTCGGCACGCAGCGCGATCTCCTTCATCTCATCGACGCCCAGGCTCTCGATGCGCTCGTCGTACAACTGGAGCGCCGAGCCCATCTCGCTCGCGAGATCTTCCTTCGCCGGCAGTCCGGCGTACTCGTCGGGCTCGCTGATCTTCGCCAGGTCGACGGCGGTGCGCACCATCTCGTCGAGCATCTTCGGCGTGAAGTCGGACGTGCTGCACACCGCCGTGCGCTTGTCCTTGATGACGCGGATGGTGACGCCGCGCGATCCCGCCTCGAGCAGCTTCTCGACCTCGCCCTTGCGCACCGTGACGGTCGACTCGATGTCGCTGACGAGGTACGCGTCCGCCTCGTCGGCGCCAAGCGCGCGGGCCTTCGCGACGATGTCGCTCGCGATGGAGAGCAGGTCTTCCTTCATGGCACCTCGGGGGTTACGGGCGCCGCTCAGAGCAGCGGCGCCGGCACAAGACGGATGACGATGTTGCGGTCGAGCCAGCCGAAGGCCCCGCGCACGGACCAGACGGCCGCGGCCGCCACCGCACCGATGGCGGCGCCGGCGGCGACATCGCCGGGATAGTGGATGCCGACGAACACGCGCGAGAACGCCGTGGCAGCCGCGAGCGCCACCAGCACCGCTCCAAGGCGCTGCCGGTACATGCCGATGCCCGCCGCCATCCCGAAGGCCACCGTCGTGTGCTCCGAGGGGAACGACGTGTCCGCGCTGTGGTTCACCAGTAGCACGTAGTCCGTGCGCGCCACGAACGGGCGCGGATGGAAGTACACGTGCTGGATCGCCAGCGTCACCGCCAGCCCCGCAACCGCAGCGGCCGCGGCCGTATACACCGCCATGCGCCGGTCGGCGCCCGTCCCGGCGCGGATGAACCACGACGCAACCACGATCGCGAAGATGGCGAAGACGGCGTACTGCGCCGCCCATTCCATCACCCGGTCGAGGATCGCGACGTGCCCCGCGAGGTCGTTGATGCCGTCGAAAATGGCGCCGTTCAGGTCCAATCAGCGTCCTGTCCTGCGTCCGGTGCGGTCTAGGCGCCGAACTCGTGCTCCTCGTGGCCGCTGCCGCCGAGCTTCGAGAATGCGAACGCCGCGATGGCCACGATCGCCACGAGGATGATCAACTTCTTCATGCCACGACTCCCTTCAGCTACTTCTGCCTGCTTCACGCTACGTCGTGGGCGCCGGGCAGCGGGCGCCCCATGCACCTTACATCGCCGTGCCGCCGACCGTCATACCACTGATCAGCGTCGTCGGGATGCCGACGCCGACGGGCACCGACTGTCCGTCCTTGCCGCAGGTCCAGCGCCCATCGCTCAGCGCGAAGTCGCTGCCGACGGCGGTCACCTTGCGCAGCACGTCCGGCCCGTTGCCGATGAGGTTGACGTTCCGGATCGGCGCGGTCACCTTGCCGCCCTCGATCATATACCCCTCGGTGACGCTGAACACGAAGTCGCCGTTGCTGATGTTGACGCTGCCGCCGTTGAACGCGACGCAGTAGATGCCGCGCTCCACGGAGCGGATGATGTCCTCCGGGCTGGACTGGCCGCCCAGCATGTAGGTGTTCGTCATCCGCGGCATCGGGTTGTGTTTGAAGGACTGCCGGCGGCCGTTGCCCGTGGGCGCCACGCCGAAGTGCTTCGTGCTCATGTGGTCCTGGATGTAGCCGCGCAGCACGCCGTTCTCGATCAGCACGTTATAGCCCGGCAGGTTTCCCTCGTCGTCGATGTTGATGCTGCCGCGGCTGTTGGCGATCGTGCCGTCATCGACGACGGTGCACAGCTCCGACGCGACGAGATTGCCGACCTGGTCGGTGTAGTTGCTCGTCTTCTTGCGGTTAAAGTCAGCCTCGAGCCCGTGGCCGATCGCCTCGTGCAGCAGGATGCCGCTGTCGCCCGCCGCCAGCACCACCGGGAACGTGCCCGCGGGCGCCTCGATGGCGGACTGCAGCACGACGGCCTGGCGCGCCGCCTCCCGGGCCAGCGATTCGGGCGAGTGGGCCGCGAAGTAGGCCATGCCCATGCGGCCGCCGCCGCCCCAGCGCGCCGTCTGGCGGCTGGCGTCGCGCTCCGAGAGACAGGAGACGTTGAACCGCACCAGCGGCTGCACGTCGCCGGCGATCCGGCCGTCGCTCGACACGATCATCACGTGCTTCAGCTCATCGATGAAGTTGACGTCGACCCGCGCGATGCTGGCGTCGAAGGCGCGCGCGGCGGCGTCGGCGCGGCGGATCAGGTCCACCTTGTCGCCGGGCGCGACGCCGACGGTGCTGGCTTCGGGCTGGTAGTAGTCGGCCGACTCGAAGTGCATGACGTCGACGGGGGCCGCCTTGTCGCCGCGCGAGGCGATGCGCGCTGCCGTGTCGGCCGCCCGCCTCATCGCATCGACGCTCAGGTCCTCGCTGTAGGCGTAGCCGATGGCGTCGCCCTGCACGACGCGGATGCCGACGCCCTGCGTCGTGCTGCGGCTGGCGGTCTTCACCGCCTGCTGTTCGAACGTGATGTTCGATCCCTGGCGGTGCTCGAAGAACAGCTCGGCGTGGTCGCCGCCGCGGCTCATCGCCGTGCCCAGCAGGTCAGCGGCGACGGTCTGGTCGATGGCGTAGCGGCTGCTGAAGAAGGCCTCGGAGATGCGGCCAACGTCGGTCAAGGTGCCTCCGTACGGGCGATGGATTCGTATTGCGCCTGAGTCATGATAGCAAGCCGATGTTGGATGTTAGATGTTAGATGTTAGATGTTGGATGTTAGCGCTTGGCGGCTTATGGGTCGCGCTCGATTGGCCGCCGGTTCCGATATGCGGTCCGCGCATAGTATCGGCGCGTTCGCGGCGTAGCCTCACCCGCCGTCTCAGTCCTTGCGTGCCACGAAGGTGAAGCTCTTCGGCCAGACGAGCGCGCCGGCGGCGTCGAGCGCGGCGATGAATCGCGAGCTGCCGATGCCGGAGCGCAGCCGGGTGCGCCACGTCGCCACGGGGCGCTCGGCCGCGACGGCGAGCATGATCGCCGCTTCGTAGCCGGAGGCCGGTTTCGACGGACGCAGGAAGTCGGTCAGGCAGAAGCGCAGCCAGACGATCGAGTCGATGAAATGGACATAACGCACGTCGACGACGCGGAGCCCCGCGCGCCGCAGCCTCGACGACAGCACCCGCGGGCGGTAGATGCGTACGTGGCCGCCGGGCGTGTGCCAGTAGCCGTGCGACAGCCGCCAGAACAGCAGCTCGGTGAAGTGCGACGGCACGGCGCCCAGCAGCGTGCCGCCGGCGCGCAACACGCGCGCGATCTCGCCGATGGCGCCGGCGTCGTCCGGCAGGTGCTCCAGCGTCTCGGTGCAGATCACCGCATCGAAGGCGCCGTCGCGGAAGGGCAGCCGCGTCGCGTCGCCGGCGATCAGGTCCACACGCTGCGCGCCGAGGCGCAGGCGCGCGTCACGCAGCGCACCCGCGTCGTAGTCGAGGCCGACGGCGAAGCAGCCGCGCCGCGCCGCCTCCAGGATGTGCCGACCGTCGCCGCAGCCGACGTCGAGCACGCGAGCGGCCGCGCCGCCGGGCAGCAGCTCGGGACGGATGCTGAGCTTGGCGGACGCGATCTCAGGCATCGGCAGCGGTCCGGCGCGTCGTGTGGATGAGGCCGCCTGTGCGGGGCCTCACGTCATCCGCGTCCCTTCGAGGTGGCCGAGGTCGTTGAGCCGCCAGAGGGCGCGGCGATTCTCGTGTGCGCGCACCGAGGTGATCGACGCGTTGAAGCAGTAGAACGGAAAGTCCGTCCGCAGCCCCAGGACGTGCGCCACGTACGACTGGATGACGCCGCCGTGGCAGGTGATCGCCACCTTCTTGCCGGCGTTGTTGGCGACGATGCCGTCGATCGCGCGCACGATCCGCGTGCGGAAGTGGGCGCTGTTCTCGGAGCCGGGCAGGTTGTCCCAGACCGGGTCCGCCTCGAACTTCGCCTTCACGTCGCGATGCGTCACGCCTGCGGGCAGCGCCGCCTGGGGGTCCGGGCCCATGGCGCCCTTCATCGGCTCGTTGATCTCCTGCAGGTCGTCGATCACGATGATCTCGTGGTTCGTGATCCGGGCGATGGCGGCGCCCGTGTTGTAGGCGCGCTGGAGCGGGCTGCTGTAGATCGCGTCGACGCCGTACGCCGCCATGCGCTCGCCGAGCCGGCGCGCCTGCTCCTCGCCGACGGCCGTCAGGGGCGGGTCGTGCTCGCCGGCCTTGCCCATCTCGCGCGCCTCGTTGCTGGCGGACTGGCCGTGCCGGATGAGATACAGCCGCACGGCGTTCGGCTTGTTCAGCAACAGCACGTCCTGAAAGTAGTAGGCCATCGGGTCGATGGGAGCGGGCACGGTCTGTGGATTGTTGTCGGCGTCCTTCATGCTGGCAAGGTAATGGCGGCCCCGGCTTCGGACAAGGCAGATCGGTCGTCAGTCGTCAGTCGTCAGTGAGTCGGTGGTGCGCGCGGGGCGTATGATGGGTGGACGGGCTCGGCGGCGTCCGAATATGCTGGTCCGGCAGTCGCGGGAGATCATCATGCTCGGTTCTTGCGATGTCATCGCATTCGTGGTCACGACCGATGCTGAGCGCGCGCGGGCGTTCTACGAGCACGTGCTCGGCCTGCGGCTGGTCTCCGACGAGCCGTTCGCGCTGGTCTTCGACGCGAACGGCGCGATGCTGCGCATCGCGAAGGTGCCGGAGCTGGCGCCCGCGCGCCACACGGTGCTCGGCTGGGCCGTGGCCGATGTGGCGGCGGCCGTGACACGGCTGGTGGCGAGCGGCGTCAAGTTCGAGCGATACGACGGCCTGCCGCAGGACGCCCTCGGCATCTGGACCACGCCCGATGGCGCCCGTGTCGCCTGGTTCCGCGACCCCGACGGGAACACGCTCTCCCTCACGCGATTCCCGGCCGCGGACGCCTGACGCCACGGGGCCTGCCCTCGCTGCTTCGATTTGCGCACGAAAGCGCCGCAGGGGTAGGCGATATGCGCAGCGGGTTGTAGACTGTGCTGCACAAACTTCATACCAACACAGCAGGAGGAGGGGTCGCTTTGGCCAAGGACGTAGTCATCGTAGAGGCGGTGCGGACCGCCATGGGTCGCCGCAACGGCATGCTCTCGGGCACGCACCCGGTCACGCTCGGCGCGAAGGTGCTGCGCGAGGTCGTCGACCGCGCCGGCATCGACGCCGGCCTGGTGGGCGACGTCGTCTGGGGCAACGTGTCGCAGGTCGGCGAGCAGGCCGCGAACATCGGCCGCAACGTCGTCCTCGAGGCGGGCTTTCCGATCGAAGTGCCAGGCACGACGGTCGACCGCCAGTGCGGCTCCGCGCAGCAGGCGATCCACTTCGCGGCGAACCTGGTCGCTGCCGGCGTCGTCGACATCGCCATCGGCGGCGGCGTCGAGGGGATGTCGCGCGTGCCGATGGGCTCGAACTTCAAGGTGGCGGGCTTTCCCTTCACCGAGCACATGCGCGAGAAGTACGACCTGACGTCGCAGGGCGTCGCCGCCGACAACATCGCGCGCAAGTGGGGCATCACGCGCCAGCAGCTCGATGAGTTCGCCGTCGAGAGCCAGCGGCGGGCGAAGGCGGCCAGCGACTCCGGCAAGTTCGAGAAGGAGATCCTGCCGGTCGAGGTGGAGCACGAGGGCGTCAAGGGCGTCTTCAAGGTCGACGAGGGCATCCGCGAAAGCACGCTCGAGAAGCTCGGCACGCTGCAGCCGTCGTTCGGTGAGAACGGCCTGCACCACGCCGGCAACTCCAGCCAGATCACCGACGGCGCGTCGGCCATCCTGCTGATGTCGGCCGAGAAGGCGAAGGAGCTGGGGCTGCGGCCGCGCGCCCGCATCGTCGCGCAGGCGGTGGTCGGCTCTGACCCGCACCTGATGCTCACCGGCCCGATCACCGCGACGCCGGCCGTGCTGAAGAAGGCTGGCCTGCGGATGGAGGACATCGACCGCGTCGAGATCAACGAGGCGTTCGCCGCCGTCGTCCTCGCGTGGGCGAAGGAGACCGGATACGACCTGGCGAAGACCAACGTCAACGGCGGCGCCATCGCGCTGGGCCACCCGCTTGGCTGCACCGGCGCCCGCCTGATGACCACGCTGCTGCACGAGCTCGAGCGCACCGGCGGCCGCTACGGCCACGAGGTGATGTGCTGCGGCGGCGGCATCGGCACCGCGACGATCATCGAGCGGCTCTGAGAAGGTTGTAGGTTATAGGTTGTAGGTGGCCCCGGTCGTTCGACCGGGGCCACCTTGTCGTGCGGACTCGTAGGGGCACGCGGCCGCGTGCCCTTGCTGCTGCATGTTGCAGCAGTCAGGCACGCGCCCGGTTCCGCTGCCTGCGCCGGAGCAGTGCTACGGCACAGGCGATGACGGTCATAACGGCGGCGAATGCTGCTGGCGCTCCGACGGCAAGGCTCATGCTCCTGCCGCTGTCTGCGCCCGCCACGGATCCGGCAGCGGCGCCCCCGCCGCCATCGCCGACGACGACCGCGCCGATCATGCCCGGGTGCAGGAAGCAGTAGTACGGGAACACGCCCGCTGCGTGGAACACCTCGCTATGCTGGGCGCCTTCCGGGACCTCCTCGAAGCTGCCCCAACCGGCATTCGCGCCCGTGACGGTGTGGGACGCGTTCTCGTGGCTGAACCACGTGACCGTCGCACCCTTATCGATCCGGATGATGGTGGGGACGAAGCAGTTGGCAGTCATGATGACGGCGTCCGATGCCTCGTCGGTCACCGGCTGGCCGCGACACGCGCCGCCCGCCGACGCGGTACGCCCCGTCGGCCACGCCGCGGCCGCCGCCAGCAGCACGGCCACGCTGAACGCCGCGATCACGTGACGCATGAGACACCTCCTCTTTCCGCCTGGCAGTTCAATCTTCGCGCCCGCAACCCCCGTGTGCGTCAGCGCTCCCACCGGAGCGGCGTGTCGCCGGGCGTGTGCGTGAGCTGCGCGTGCTGCAACGTCTCCACATCCGCGATCGCGATGCCCGGCTCCTTCTCGCCGTGGATCGCCAGGAAGCGGCTGTCCGGCGACCAGACGATCACGCAGCCGGAGAGCACATCGCGCGCGACGCCCGTCGCCGGATCGACGACCCATGACTCGTGGTGCGTGCGCGGGAGGTTGTACGTCGATACGGCGAGGCGCGTGCCGTCGGGGCTCCAGGCGATCTCGCCCGGATAGCCGTCCGGGAACTGCGTCCGGTGCATCGCGCCTGACGCGACGTCGATGATCGTCATCACGTAGGGCGGCTCCAGCCCGCCGCCGAACGCCAGCGTCTTGCCGTCCGGCGACCAGGCGATGTACATCGGTGTCTTCACGTCGGGTGTGCTCTGCACGACCGGCTTGCCGTCCGGGCCGTCCGACCCCATCGGGCCGAGATCCCGCACCTCGTCGCGGTGGCGGTTGTCGTAGAGGAACAGGTGCCATCCGTCGACGCTGTTCTCCGTGAACGCCACCATCGAGTGATCCGGCGATGGATAGAAGAAGTTCGGCAGTTCTCGCAGCGGCGCAAGCACGCGCTCTTCGCCGCTGTCGGCGTCGATCTGCACGAGCGCGTATCCGGTGCCATCGCCGCGCGCGGCGATGATGCCGCCCACCGTTCGGCCATCTTCCCGCATGATGTCGTTCGTCCACGCGAACGCGCTGACATTGTTGGATTCGAGCCCTATACCGCGCTGAGACGAGGCGGCGCCCGAGCCGGCGTACGGCTCGTTGAGTATCACGAGCCGGCTGCCGTGTTCGCCTGAGACCAGCAGCGCAAGCTGGTGACTCGCCGGCGACCATTGCACCGCGCGCGACCACTGCAGGTCGATGTCGAGCTGCAGGTTCCGGACGCGCCCGTCCGTCGCCGTCAGCACCAGCGAGCAGTGCTGAACGCCGCCGACCGACGCCACCGACACACAGCCCGTGTCCGCCGTCCACATGCCGTCGGCGGACGTGAGCGCGTGCGGCCCGAACTGTACCGGCCGGCGGTCGAGTTCGCTCCCGTCTGGAAGCTGCACCGTCACCTGGCCGCGGCCGGTGCGGTACGTGAGCTTTCCGCTCAGCCCGTCAGGAAGCTCGTCGGCTGGTATCGGGGTGGCGGCCGGCGCGACGAGGCGGGCGTGCGCCTCTGTCGGCGTCGGCAGGCCCGCCACCTGCGCTACGGGGCTGCCGCCGGGGTTCAGCGCGATGTAGCCCGCCGTGGCGGCGAGCAAGGCTCCGGGCAGGATGAAGAATCGCGACAGGCTCATAGCGTTGCTCCTGAACGCTATGAGTACACCCCAACCGGCGCCGCGGTTCCCGACGCCAGCCCCACGCCACCCCTCCGCTTCCGCTCCGAAGCTCGCTACGGCAAGGAATTAGCGATGCGGATAGCCTCGGCCTCGGGCAGATCGGTCTCGATCCGGTAGAAGAACGCCTCGGTGCGCCAGATCAGCGTGTTGCGGCCCACCGTCCGCACCGACGCTGCGACCTCGTGCCCATTGGCGTCGATGAAGCGCACGATGTGTGCGCCGCCGCTGATCCACGTGGCCGGGTGCGCCTTGATCGTCAGGTCCTCGATCTTCGTGGCGCCGCCGACGGCCTTGGCGAAGACCGTATCCGCCGGTATGCCCTTGCCGATCGTGCCGCCCGCTAGCGGCACCTCCCAGAGGTCAAACGCGTCGTAGCGCAACACCGCCGCACCGGCGAAGTAGTCGGCGATGTACACCGCCGGCGGTCCGGCCTCGACCTGCGGCAGCGCGGCGGTAAACCCGAGGTCGCGCTGCACGCCATCCAGCGACGACGGCGTCGCGTACGTCTCGATGCCCGCGGGCGTGGGGAACGGCGTCGGCGTCACCCCGGGCGCCGCCGTCGGCAGGATCTCGATGCGCGAGCCCTCGACGCCGAAGAAGTCAGCGATGGCGGAGCGCGACGACGGCACAGAGAGCGCGACGGCGATCCCAACGATGACCGACGCGACGATCGCGAATCGAAGCATCGATGAAGACGCGAGCTGCCGCGTGCGAGAAGGAGCTGCCGGCGGGCGCGCCGCGATCGCATCGAGCACGCGGGCGCGCAGCTGCGGCGTCGACGGATACGCCGCCGCGGCCGCGATGCGCTGCACTGCCTCTTCGAACATCAACTCATCCATCGATGCGCTCCGTCAGCTCCGGATACTTCGCTTCCACCACGTCCCGCAGCCGCCTGCCTGCGCGATGCAGCCGCGACTTCACCGTGCCCGCGGGCTTGCCGATAGCGGCGGCGATCTCGCGCTCGGGCAGCTCCAGGAAGTAGCGGAGGTGCAGCACGATGCGGTCGTCCTCCGGCAGCTCCGCGATGGCGCGGAGGAGCGCGGCCGCTTCGTCCTGCGCGGCGAGATCGTTGTGCGGGGGATCGGCCTCGCTGCGCTCGAAGATGGCGGCGCGGGCGAACAGGCCGCGGCGGCGGCGGCGCGACCGCACCTCGTTCAGCGCCAGGTTGGTGACGATCCGCAGCAGCCACGGCCGGAACGGCTCGCCCTGGCGGAACGACCGCATCTGCCGGTAGGCGCGGATGAACGCCTCCTGCGCCACATCCTCGGCGGCAGGCGCCTCGCGCACGATCAGGTACGCCGCGCGAAAGGCGACCTCCTGGTACCGCTCGACGAGCGCGCCAAAGGCGGCGTGATCGCCTTGCGCCGCGCCTGCGGTGGCCTGGACCTCATCGAACAACGCGCTGTCCACGTGCTAGTTGTACACCTGCGCGGGTGCGTTGGTTCCCGGGGACAGCGGGTTGACGGCGCGTATACCATTGGTATACGCTCAGTATGATGCGTCTACACGCCCTCGACATCAGCGAGCGCACTCTCGAAAAGATCGAGCGCAAGCACGGGGTCGTCTTCGACGAGGTGGAGGAAGTTTGCCTCTCTCGCCGAATGGCTGTCCGGCGTGGGCGTGAAGGACTGCACAGGGTCTTCGGGCGTACGAGTGAGGGGCGCTATCTGCTCGTCGTGTTGAGTTACCACAGCCCAGGCAGGTGGACCGTCGTAACGGCCCGCGACATGCTGCCGGCGGAGCGCAGGCTCTACGGCCGGAAGCGAGGATGATGACGATGACCGTGAAGAAGATGAAGCACTGGGAAGACGAAATCGAACGCGAAATCGAGCGCATCGATGCCGGTGGGAACGCCTGGGAAGGTACCGAAGAAGTCGTCGACATCGAAATCAAGGCGCCGCTCGACAAGGTCGTGCCGGTCAGGCTGACGTCCGACAAGTGGGCGGCGCTCCGGCGTGAGGCGACCGAACTGGGCATCGGCCCGACGACGCTGGCCCGGATGTGGATCCTGGAGAAGCTGCGGTCCGTCACGGCCGAACGCGCGGCACCGAAACCCGCACCGAAACGCCGGAAGTCCGCCTGAACCCTGAGCCACTACCGCACGGGCGATGACACAATCGCGGCGGCGTCGTAAACTGAGGGCAGCCGCGACGGCGTTCGCGGCGGCACGAGAAGGAGATTCGCATGCGCAAGGTCGCTGTTGTCGGCGCGGGCATGACGCGCTTCGGCAAGTACATGGACAAGACGATCAAGGATCTCGGCCGCGAGGCGGTCGAGGCGGCGATGAAGGAGGCGGGCGTCGACAAGCCGCAGATCGAAGCGGCGATCGTCGGCAATGCCACGGCGGGCTTGATCACGGGGCAGGAGATGATTCGCGCCCAGGTCGTGCTGCGCGAGATGGGCTTCGGCGGCATCCCGATGATCAACACCGAGAACGCCTGCGCCAGCTCGTCGACGGCGTTCCACCTGGCGTGGATGTACGTGGCCTCCGGCATGTACGACTGCGTGCTCGCGCTCGGCGTCGAGAAGCTCTACCACGAAGACAAGCGCCGTTCGTTCCAGGCCATCGGCTCAGCCGTCGACATGACGGCGTTGGACGCGCTGCGCAAGGCGACGGCGGCGCGCGGCCGCAAGGATGGCGAGGCGGCGGGCGATGGGGGCGAGGGCGCGGGCGAGAAGCGCTCGATGTTCATGGACTTCTACGCCGCCGGCGCGCGCGAGCACATGAAGCGCTACGGCACCACGGCGGTGCAGTTCGCGAAGGTGGCGGTGAAGAGCCACCAGAACGCGTCCCTGAACCCCTACGCGCAGTACCGCGAGACCTATAGCGTCGAGGACATCCTCGCCTCGCCGATGGTCGCGGAGCCGCTGACCCGCCTGATGTGCTCGCCCATCGGCGACGGCGCGGCGGCGCTGATCCTCTGCTCGGAGGAGAAGGCGCGGCAGCTCACGACGAAGCCCATCTGGGTGACGGCGTCGGTGCTGGGCTCCGGCAAGGACCGCGCGCCCGGCGAGCCTGGCGTCACGACGCGCATGGTGAACAAGGCGTACCAGATCGCCGGCGTCGGCCCGGACGACCTCGACGTCATCGAGCTGCACGACGCGTCCGCGCCGGCGGAGCTGATGGAGTACGAAGAGCTGGGCCTCTGCAAGGTCGGCGAGGGCGGACGGCTGATCGAAGAGGGCGTCACGTCGCTGACCGGCAAGATCCCGGTGAACCCGAGCGGCGGTCTGCTCTCGAAGGGCCACCCGATCGGCGCGACCGGCTGCGCGCAGCTCACGGAGATCTTCTGGCAGCTGCGCGGCGAAGCGGGCGAGCGCCAGGTGAAGGGCGGCAACGCCAAGGTCGGCATGACGCAGAACGGTGGCGGCATGATGCGCGGCGAGGCCGCAGCGATGACGGTCCACATCCTGGAGCGCTAGTCAGCGGGTCGAAGTGATAGTTCGCAAACGGGCCGCTCGGTCGAGCGGCCCGTTTTGTCGCCCCTACAGCCACGCCTTCGCCCAGTTGGCGATCTTCTCGTTGGCGCGGCCGATGATCGGCGTGCCATGGCCGGGCAGGGCGATGTCGAAGTCCAGCTCGGCCAGGCGGCGGACGCTGGCGCGCGCGACGTCCATGTCGTGCGACGACATCGATAGCGGCAGGTGCAGGCCCGCGGTGTTCATCAGCGCATCACCGGCGAAGAGCACGCGCCGCTCCTTCGAGTAGAGGGCGATGTGCCCCGGCGTGTGCCCCGGCGCATGGATCACCCGCACCCCGCCCGCGAACGGCAGCACGTCACCGTCGTGCAGGATGCGGTCGACCCGCAGGCTGAAGGGCTTAGGCCCCATGTGGTCGAGGATGTGGAACGGTGAGTGGGCCGCCATCCAGGGCAGGCGCCCGTCGACGTACGGCGCGTCGTCGGCGTGCACGCAGAGTTGCGCGCCGCTGCGCTCGATGAGGGTTGACGCGTTGCCCGTGTGGTCGTAGTGGTAGTGGGTGGCCACGATCGTGTGCAGGTCTTCGATTCGGTGCCCCGCCTGCTCGATCGCCGCGAGGATCCGCTTCGACGCGTTGGCCGTGCTGGTATCGACGAGCGCGACGCCGCCCTCGCCTGCGACGAGGTAGCTGCGCCCCATCTTGAGGCCGGAGAGCGCGAAGATGCCGGGTGCAATCTCATCCATGCGGCAGAGGGTAGTGCCCGACACGCTGGGAGTCAACGCGCCGCGCCGGCTAGGTGGCGCCGCCGTCGGGCGAGTGCAGCGCCGTCAGGTCCAGGCGGTGCGGCTTGCCGGTGAGGTCGACCGCGTCGAAGCGGCCGGCCTTCAGCTCCGCGATCAGCTCCTCGACGCTGCGGATGTCGCGCTCGAACTCCGTCGCCACGCGCCCGATGTCGCTCCGCGAATGGGAGTCCGTGCCCGCCGTACCGGGCATCTTCATGAACTCGCAGAGCGCCGCCGAGAAGGCGTTCTCCTTCACCGTGCCGCGCCCGTTCAGCTTCTCCAGCGCCTGGCAGTGCCCGTAGGCCGGATTCTTCGCGGCGCGGGCCAGCGCTTCCTGGTAATCGCGCTCGTTGTCCATGTACCAGGGCATCTGCCGCCGGTAGGGGTGCGCCGCCACCATGGCGCCGTTCGCCTCGACCACGTGCCGCGCCAGCTCGTGCGAGCGGTGCATGCCGTACACGTACTTGTTGATGCCATAGACCAGGATGTGGCCGTCATCGGTGTTGATCTCGATCGCCGGCAGCACGACGAAGCTGTGCCGCTTGCCGAGCGCCAGCACCTCGGCCGGGTCCCAGAGGTAGTCGTGCTCGCTCAGGCAGATGCCGTCCAGCCCGGCCTGCTTCGACCGCTCGACCAGGTCATCGGGCGACAGATACGAATCCCACGAGAGCGGGCGGGTGTGCGTATGGAGGTCGATCAGCAAACGGGCGGTTCCTTGGAAGCTCGGGGCACACGCCAGTATAGCGAGGCACACTCGCGGCGCTAGGGAGTGCGCTTCCACCCGAACGAGGCCGCTGCCCGGCTCCCGGCGGCGTTCCCGCGCGAGGATTCGCGAAAATCCGCTGCTTGGCGGGGTAACATCGCCGCGAGGGCGCGCGTTCTACCTGATGAATCGGCCGACGTGAAGGCCAGAGGAATCAGACCGAATGACTATGCATCGTGCGACGTTCTCGACCCGCTCGGTCTCGCTCGTGATGCTGGCGGCCTTCGGCGGGCTCGCGCTGTGGCTCTTCTTCCCGTGGGGCGGCGGCCGCGGCGCCCGCTCCGGCAGCGGCGGCGACGCCAGCGCGGCGCTGCCGCCCTCGCTCCGCGTCGATGGCGCCGTGCAGGTGGAGAGCCACGATAACATCGTCACCCGCCTCGTCGTGCCCCTTGCCGTGCGCGGCGAGGAACCGATCGCGCTGACCGACGACAGCGGCCGCATGCGCGCCGAAACGCTGATGGACGAGACGGCCTCAGCCGCCGTGCCGGCGCACTACAGCGTCGTTTGGCTCGACGGCAACGGCGACCGCAACCTCGACCCGGGCGAGCACGCAACGCTCACGGTCGACCTGCCCGCCCGCTCCAGCGTCCACCCGGGCAACCCGCTGCGCCTCGTGCTGCGGCCGGCCGGCGGCGGCAGCCTGATCATCGAGGACGTGCTTCGGTAGTACGCCGGCACCTGCGCCCCATCCGCGAGCGCCGTCGGGCGGAAGCCGCCGGCCAGCGAACATGCCGCGCACAGAAGACTACGACTCCGAAATATGAATTGATCGTGCCCTCGCGCCCCTCTCCCCTTGTGGGAGAGGGGTGGCCGAAGGCCGGGGTGAGGGCCGCCCGCAGGCGGTCGTCCTCGCTTCCGCAGCGAGAAGACCGCCACTTCCGACTTCCAGCATCCAGCTTCCACCCCGGAGGGCCGCTACGCGCGGCCGATGTGCCGCAGGTACATCAGCAGCGCGGCGATGCTCTTCGCGTCGCGGATCTGCTCCGCATCGACCAGCGCCAGCGCATCATCCAGCGAGACGCGCTCCAGGCGCAGGTCTTCGTCCGCGTCCGCATCCAGCGCGTCTTCGACGAGGTCGGTCGCCGCGAAGATCTCCTGGTACTCCTCCGAATATCCCGGCGCCAGGTACATGCCGCCGATGCGCTTGAGT
>Ga0315281_10003839_pt1 | contig 21976 bp, 20 predicted proteins | sample YL17G07_0_MG_FD_204540 | JGI IMG/M metagenome (GOLD analysis project Ga0315281, IMG submission 204540) | Sediment microbial communities from Yellowstone Lake, YNP, Wyoming, USA - YL17G07_0 | ecosystem: Environmental > Aquatic > Freshwater > Lake > Sediment | place: USA: Wyoming | collected... | reverse complement strand
AAAGGACGGCATATTCGAGCTGGAAGTGTCACAGGGAGTTGGAACGGTTTCCCAGCTTTTCGCATGGGTTCGCGCAAAAGGGGGCGGAATCTCCGGCGTCGAGGTGGGCGGGTATTGCGCAATGGGGGAAAAGCGCGTGGTCTTGTCGTGAATAAGAGGCGGGGATGCTGACCGGCCACGGTGGAAGCCTGCCTGAAAAGGCGCTTCGCGCCGGGGTAAGGCCGGAGGAAATAACGGATTTTAGCGTGAGCGTGAACCCGCGATTGAATCCCGACCTCCTAAGGCCCCAATTTGAGAGGGCGCTTTCGGCGGTCAACCGCTACCCGGACCCGCATTACGCGGAATTAAGGGGCGCAATCTCAAAAAAATACGGCCTTGTACCGGAGAATATCGTGGCCGGGAACGGATCGACGGAGCTGATATATCTTGTCCCGAGGGCTTTCGCCCCGAAATCGGCGCTTGTCGTCGCCCCTTCCTACGCGGACTACGCAGACTCGGCGAGGATGGCGGGGGCGGAGGTAAGGCGGTTCTTCCTTGAGGAAAAGGAGCGCTTCAGATTCGACGAAAAAAAGTTTCTGGCGGAGGCAAGGTCGGCGGAGATGGTTTTTGTGGGGAACCCGAACAACCCCACGGGGGGCGTGATTGAAAAAGACGCCGTTTTGCGGGTTGTCGACGAACGCCCGGACGTTTTGTTTGTGGTGGACGAATCGTTCGCCGACTACGCGCCGGAAATCTCGTTGCTCGGGAGCCTTCGTCCAAACCTGGTGGTGATTCGCTCGTTCACGAAATTTTACGGGGCGCCCGGCCTGAGGCTTGGCTTCTCGGCCTCCGCGCCGGAGACGACAAAAAAGATACTTTCGATGAAGGAGCCGTGGAGCGTCAACTGCGTGGCCGAGGCGTTTGCGACTAGCGTTCTGGCGGAGCCGGACGAGTTCGCCGCCGGATTGAGGGATGCCGCCGCCTCGGACAGGGATGAGCTGGCCGGAAGCTTGGGCGGGATTAAAGCGCTCGACGTTTTCCACTCCCGCGCCAATTTTCTTCTCGTGAAAATCAGGGACCGACTGATGACGACGGGGGAGCTTCAGGCCGAACTGTTGAGGCGGAAGATGCTCGTTCGCGACTGCTCGAATTTCGAGGGGCTGGAGCCGTATTACTTCCGCGTGGGCCTAAGGACGCGGGGGGAGAACGCGATGCTCGCCGCCGCGCTAAAGGAGATTTTTCCGGTTTGATAGGGTTTAAAATCATCCTGGCGTACCTGCTGGATTTGGTCACCGGCCTGCTTCCGGGCGCACCGGGGGGGCTCCCGCATCCGGTGAAGGTCATCGGAAGTTTTGTTTCCGCCCAAGAAAGTTTTTATAGGAAGAATTTTTCCAGCCTCCTCTTTGCCGGCGGGGCGCTTGCTGTCGTCACGGTAGCCTCCGTTTACATGGTTTCAATCGGGCTTGAAAAGGCGGCGTTCGCCGTTAATCCAGCGGCCGGTTTCCTAATCGGGGTCGCGCTCGTTTATTTTTCCATTTCTCCGGAACCGCTCGCGCGTGAAGGGGCGAAAATATACCGCCTTTTAAAATCCGAGGACGAGGAGGGGGCGCGGAAGGAGCTTTCCATGATAGTGGGGCGCGACACGGGGCTTATGACCAAGGCGGATATTATTCGCGCCTGCGTCGAAACACTCGCCGAAAACAGCGTCGACGCGGTTATAAGCCCGCTATTTTTCGCCGCGATAGGCGGAGGGCCGCTGGCGATGGCCTACCGCGCCGTCAACACCCTGGACTCCATGACGGGTTATCGAAACGAAAAGTACGAACTGCTGGGCAAGGTTTCCGCGAGGCTCGACGACGCGGCGAACTTTTTTCCGGCAAGGTTTTCAATCCTCGTTATATTAGCGGCGTCCTTTCTTCTGCGTTATGACGCGAAAGGATGCCTGAGAACAGCCATGCGCGACAGACTCAAACATCCAAGCCCGAACAGCGCCCACCCGGAGTCCGCCTTTGCCGGGGCCTTGGGGATAAGATTGGGCGGGGAGAGTTATTACGGGGGCGTATTAAAAGAAAAGCCGTTTTTGGGGGACGGCCCCCCCGCTTACGACGCCGTGGTTGTCGCCAGGGCCGTTTGGCTGTTGCGCCTGACTTCGCTGATTACCTGCCTTTTTTTCGCGTGCGCGACGTATCTGTGAGGCGCTTGCCGACGACGAGGGGAAAACTAAAGGGAGATTTTGGCCGCCGCCTCGTGGCGGGAGGAGACCCGAAGTTTCTTGTAGATTTTCCGAATGTGGTTGTTTACGGTGTGGACGCTCAGGTTTAGCTTGTCGCCTATCTCTTTGTAGGAGTATCCAAGCACGAGGAGTTCCAGCGTCTCGTTTTCGCGCGGGGAAAGCTTGAAGCTTTCAATGTTTGAAGCCGGCTCCTTCTTGACCTCCGAAAGTATCGTGCGCGCCACGTTGCCGCTTAGAAACGAGCCGCCGCGCTCCACTTCCAACAACGCCGGCACGAGGTCTTTGACCAATGACGCCTTCATGACGTATCCGGCTATGCCGGATTTTATGGCCTTCATAATGAGTTCCGGCCCGTTAAAGCTGGTTAGCATCACTATCTCCATGTCCGGATACTTTTTGTGGAGAAACACGGTCGCCTCGACCCCGTTCATGCCGGGGAGTTGAAAGTCCATAAGCAGTATGCCGGGATGCGACATTGAACAATACGCCTTGATGGCGGCCTCGGCGGAAAGGAATAACTCCCTTGCCCGTATGCCAGACTTTAAGAGCACCCTCTTTGTCAGGTCAAGCTCAAGCGGGTTGTCCTCGACGATGTCGATCACCATCTCGTTTGCCAGCACGGTCGCTCGATTGCCCAAAATTTTTCCCCGCTATGTCGAAGTCAGCCAATAACAGTTTCTCCTACGCATCCATACTACTATCACAAAATGACTAATTCAAGCCATGACTTGAACCGGTCTGTTTCACATATTAGAAATAAATGATGTAATTCAAGTCATAACCGACACATTAATTAATTGCGTTGGTTGTTAGATTTGCATTTTCTACGGCTGGCCCGGTTAAGGCGTTCCCCGGCTCTGGATAGGGGCCGGGGGCGTCACTTTTACCCCGTTAAATCAGAGGCTCGAAAATTTCTCCGGATATTTTTTAAGTATCTTGACAAACTCATCGTCCTTTTTTAGGACGGATTTCAATTCGGGGTCCAATTTGATGGCCGCCAGAATGTTTACCGCGGCTCCCGCCTCGTCTCCGTTCATGCACTGCGCCTTGGCCAGATTGTAGCGAATGTTTGGCTCGTCGGGGTCTATCGACACCGCCTTAGTGTAGAAGATGATAGCTTTTTCATGCTTCCCCTGCCTCCTCAAGGCCAGACCCATCCTGTTATAAAGATGCAGATGGTTTTTGTTGAGGCTCAGGGCCTCCTCGAATATCTTCTCGGCCTCCGTGTTCATGTTGTGTTCCAGGCAAAAGTTTCCGGCGGTGATGTGCAGAACCGACTCGGTCGGGTTTTGCTTTATGGCGTTTTGAAAAACCTTAAACGCCTGCTTTGGATTTCCCTGAAGCTCGTAATTTTTGGCGAGATCGATGTGGTTTTTCGCAAATTTGTGGTTTATCTCGATTCCTTTTTCAAAAAAAGCCCGGGCGGCCGAATAATCCTTCTCCTCCAGATAAAGAGTGCCGATGCTGTGGTAGACCTGCACGTTTTCCGGCTCCAGCTCTATGACTTTCCGGAAGTTTTTTTTCGCCTCCTCGAAATTACCCAGCTGGGTGTGTACCTCGCCAAGCCCCTGGTAGGCCCTGGGAAAGTTCGCCTCTATTTGAATTATCCGCTGAAAAATCTTGATGGCTCCCTCGACGTCCCCCATCTGCAAAAGGGCGTTCGCTTTTTCGGCAAGGGTGTCGACGGTTTCCCCGCCCAGCATCAGGGCCCTGTTGTAACAAATTATCGCCTCGTCGTACCGCCCCATGTCGCGGAATTTGTTGCCTTTGAGCACCAGATTGAAAACCTCGGGGGTCGTGACGGGCCTCGAAGGTTTTTCGAAACCAGCAATTATCTTGTTCGCCAAAATAACCGGATTGGCCGGGAAAATCATCAGCTGGGACGCGCCGGCCCTTAGCGCGTCGACAATGTCAACCTTTGCGAAATTGGTTTCCATAAAAATGACGGGAATGATTTTGGTGGAGGACGCCATCAGGAGGACGTCCTTGATAATCCGCAACAGCCGCATCCCTGTCTGGGTGGAAACGCGGCTGTCGACCGTTCTCATGTGGCAGATGACCATGTCCACCTTGTCGGGATAATATTTCAGCTTCGCTATCATGTCGGAGGACGAGTTGCTAATCTTCAAATTTTCGGAGGGAAACCCCAGCGCCTCAAAATGCCCGCCGATGGTCTCCCGCGCGAACTTGTCGCAACTTATGACGTAAATGTTCCTGTCGCGGAGCTTGGAAATATTATTCCTCGCCTCTTCCAAGGTTGTAGTAACGTCCGCGGACTCTTTCGGCGCGGTATTGCCGTTCAACGCTTCTCGATCTTCCATTGTTTTCCAACTCATTTCCGGCGGCTATTTTGGGCCATTAAATTATCCGACACTTCCTCGTGCGGGCCCCGTCAAGCGCCTTGCCAACTAATGATAACAATATGCGTCCGGCGAAAAATAGTCAAATCGCGCATCCCCGCAAAACGCGGGGATTCAGTGCGAATGACGGTGATGTATGTCCGGGAAATGTGGGTGGGCGTGGGTTGTCTCCTCGTGGCGGTGCGGGTGGGCGTGGGGCTCCCTGCCGTCCCATGCGAAGTCATGCGTATGGTCGTGGTGCAAATCGTGTCGGTGGCGATGGGAGTGTTCCATCGGAGGATGCCGATGCTCGTGGGAATGCATCTCGGTGAGATGTAGCCAAACCCCGACGCCCATGAGTGCCGAGGCAATCCAAAACCCGCCGGACACCGTGTCGCCAAACGCCGTTATGGACAAGGCCGCGCCTATGAACGGGGCGATGGAGAAATACGCCCCCGTTCGCGCCGTCCCCAGTCCGCGCAATGCCACGATGAAAAGCGCAAGGCTGATTCCGTAACCGAAAAAACCTATCAACATGACCGGGCCGATAACGCTCCATGCGGGAATAGCCGCGCCGGTTGCCACCGCCAAGGCGGTGTTTATGATTCCAGCCGACAGCCCTTTGCCGCACGCCACCAGCATCGCGTCCGCTTCGGATATTTTTCTGGTCAGGTTGTTGTCTATGCCCCAGCAGAGGCATGCGGCGGCTATGGCGAGCGTTCCGGCCGCCCCTTTCATGTCGACGTTCCCGGCGGGCCATGCGAGCGTGATTCCTCCCGCGACGATGAGCGCGACGCCGGCCATCACGCGTCGTCCGGAGTTTTCCCTGAAAACCAACCACGCCAGCAAAACCGTGAACACCGTCTCGACGTTCAGCATCAGCGACGCCACCGCGGCCCCGGTTCGAGCCAGCCCCTCCATGAGCAATACTGGCGCGGCCACCCCGCCAAAGCCTGTGGACGCAAGGAACCAGAATCGGTGCTTCTTCGGCAGGCCGAAGTTGCTCCGACCTCGGTCGCGAACAAGCATCGCCGCCAAAAGGCCGACACCGCTGCCAAACAAGAGCAGGCCCGCCGTTAGGACGGGCGAGGTGTCGCCAAGAGCCATCTTGGCAAAAGGGGTGCTCCCGCCAAAAAGGAGCGCGGCCCCCAACGCCGCCATGACCGGGGATGCGGCGACACGCGTGATGCCCTCCGGTATGTGCCAAAGCTTCATTGTGATTTGTCCTATAAGGTTTGTCTGATTCTAACACGGCTGTTTGTCGCAGGAGGGTAGGATACATAGCCAGATGTTCGGCTTGATTATTCTTTAATCAGCGCATATAGTCTTTTATTAGAGGGAGACATCCGGCGGTCGGGACGGCCAAATAAAAAAGGGTGATAAATGGAAGCTTTAGTTGGCATTTTGGCGATTAGTTAATGAATAAGAGTGAGAAAGTCTTCGTCAAAGAGATAGACCTACACGGAGAGAATCCCCTCGAAATGGTCAAGCTGGCGAAGGCCGTAAGCGCGGCTCTTCGCAAACTGGACAAACCGTCTTCCAAGGCAAAACTAAGCAGGTCTCAGCACACGGCAATAACTAGGGCGGTTTATGCGGCGAGCGACGCCTGCAAAGCCGCAAATCACGGACGCTGACAGATTAAGCGTGTGGACAAAGGAGAGAAAATGACTGAAGATGTGGGCGCGATACTTTCCAAGTGCACCGGCCAATCGGTTCCGACACTGCCTGTCTGTGAAAGGCGGGAAAACTGTCGGCGATATTTACTGCCGGAACTACCAAAGCAGAGTTGGATTGTGATGCCCAACTATCTGACCGGCAGTTGTGAGTACTATAGTGAGCGGGATGCGGAAAAACTTGAACAATAAGGTCAGGGTTAGACTTGCGTACACGAGACGCAAAAATTGTACAATGAAACGACTATGTCAAAATATTGCAGGTTTTGTCTTCGCCCTATCCCTGCTTGCCGCTTGTGGTGGTGGTGGGAATTCAAGCACTACGACTGTCTGCCCCACGGGTCAGACCGGCACATACCCTAATTGTACTGCGATTGCCTGCCCCACGGGCCAGACCGGCACATACCCTAGTTGTACTGCGATTGTCTGCCCCACGGGGCAGTTCGGCACATATCCTAATTGTACTGCGATTGCCTGCCCCGCAGGTCAGACCGGCACATTTCCTGATTGTATTACCACTGTTGTTGCGCCATATACCGACAATAACAATGGCACAATAACGCAGACAGCCAACGGATTAGTGTGGCAACGGCAGGACGACGGCTTGTGGAGGGACTGGGTTCATGCCGGAGCCTATTGTACCGGGCTTGTCCTTGCTGATTATAGGGGTTGGCGATTGCCGACCATAGAAGAGCTGAAAGGCATAGTAGATACGTCTTATACACCCAAGATAAATCCCATGTTCAGGAATACGCAACCGTCGCTCTATTGGTCGTCCACCCCCCTCGTGAGCGTTACGACCTACGCGTGGTCCGTCAACTTTAACGATGGCCTCGTCTACGACTACAATAAGTCACTCACGCACTATGTCCGATGCGTTCGCCTCGGGCAGTGAATTTTTAGGATAGGCGATAGGAAATTCACGATTCAATCCCTGCCCCCAAAGACACTATGGGGAAACTACAATTTTGGACGACCGGAAGTGGTTGAAAATTACACAAGCATTTCGTTGAAATGCTCGTGTGAAAAACGCAGAACACCCCTGCGGGGCCGTCCGGTTTTTTTGGTGGGCCGTGCTGGGTTCGAACCAGCGACCCGCTGATTAAGAGTCAGCTGCTCTACCAGCTGAGCTAACGGCCCACATAAGTTAAACAGACAGGGCGTTATTGTAGATTAACTGACCGTTGGGAGCAAGGAGATTGGGGAAATATTTTTTCGACGGGGATTTATATCTCCGGCTTGTTTTCTTCCCTCTTCTCAAACCCGGTGCAACCGATGCATTTCTCCGCCGAGGAGGCGGTCACCTTCGAAAGCAGGTAGTACGACAGTATCAAGGCCACCACTATCCCCGTGCTGACGATTAGCTCCTGAATCGAGCGGCTGAACTCGACGTCGGTCGTTGTCTCCCTCGCGCTCATCATGGCACTCACGACCAGGATGCGCCGTATGGACGAGATAAGCCCTATGAGTATAAACGGGGTAAGCGAAATTCTCCGCTCGGTCAGATAAATCAAGACCGTGCTGAATATCTCCAATATGATGACGACCAAGAGTATGTCGTTGACCGCGTAAAGTGTGTTTATGATGGTGAATCCCTTTAGGAGATGCGCTATGGTTATTCCTATAATCGAACAGGCGGAGACGAAAAGTATAACGGCGATAAAATAATAGGCTATGTCCTCCGCCAGATAAAACCTTCGCAGGATGTTGTGGGCTATAATGTATTCGCCGATGTTGTGGAACTTGTCCTTTAGCGCGTTGCACTTTGGGCAGGCCCACGAATGCGGTATCCCCTCGAACGGCGTGCCGGCAGGTATCCCGCCTATGGGGTCCCCTTTGGCGGGGTCGTAAACGTATCCGCAGACGGAGCATTTGTATTTTTTCAAGCGCCACCTCGAGAGTATCTAGCGTGTTCGATTTTTATGCAAAGATTTTGAACCATCTCTATTCCGGAGTCGGCGATTTTTTTCGCCGCCTCGTTGTTGATAACGCCAAGCTGGAACCACGCCGACTTGGGCCGGGCGGCGATTATTTCGTCCGCCAACTCCGCCAACGCGGACGGCTTTCGGAATACGTCCACCACGTCCACCTTGAACGGAACGTCCGCCAGCGACGAGTAGCATTTTTCACCGAGCACCTCGTCTGCATGGGGGTTTATCGGGACTATCTTGAAGCCGTTGTCTTTAAGGTATGCGGCGACCCTGTAGCTGTCCCTGTCCTCTTTTTTTGATATGCCGACAACCGCGACGGTTTTGTACGCGGTCACGATTTTTTTTGTCAACGCATGGTCGTCGGCGAAAAGAGGGGTCTCAGAGCTTTTATTTTCCTGCATTATGAATATGATAACCCGCTTTGCCATTTGGACAAAGCGGGTTAGTGCCGTCTACCGATAAGCGTCAGGGGTCCTGGCTTTTAAGCATCGCCTCCAGTTTGTCCTTGACGTCTAGCTTACGTTTCTTAATCTCGACCTCCCGCATCTCTAGGTCGGGGCTTAAATAAACGGCCTTGGCCATTTTGGAGGCCTCCTTTTGAAGTTTTTTATGCTCCTCGCTTAGCTCGCGGAACATAGGGTTGTGCTCGTAAAGATGATCGAATCGTTTGTCCTGATGGAGTGATGAGAACATTGTTATCCCTCCTATAAGTGAGTTAAGGACCTTTCGGCGTAACTTTTTTGGACGTAGTTGGACGCAAGCAGGGCGACGTCTCCGGTCGCCCCCGCCTTCATCAAGGCACCGGCGCACAACGCCGCGCCCATGGCCGCCGAACCGCTTAAACCGCCGCATCCCCCCGAAAATTGGGAACGCATAGATTCCAAATCCCCCTTGTCGCAGAAAAAAGAGGTATCCACCCCCCTTGTCGTCAATTCCGAAATGGAGGCGAAACCGTCCGGGGATGTTCTCTCCGGAACTCCCCCCGAAATTTTGAAGTCGGCGAAATAGGCGTTTCCTTTGCCGGCGTCCATCACCATCGTGGCGGCCCCGTTGAACCTGTCATTGCCAAGCGCCCAAGCCATCGCCTCCAGCGTGCTAACGCCCAAGACGGGGATGTCCGAGGAAAGGGCTATCCCTTGAATCGTGGCGATTCCTATCCGAATCCCCGTGAACGAGCCAGGGCCGGTTGTGACAGCCATACCGCCGCCGGTCGCGCGGACAAAGTCTTGCACTACAAGGTTGTTTTTTAAAAGGATGGCGTTAATCATTTCCAGCAAGGTTCTGGAAAAGGAAGCAGGTGTGTCTGATATTATCTCGTCCGTCATCTTTTGGTTCTCAGCATCAACAAGAGCCACGCTCCCCCTTTTTGAAGACGTATCCACCCCAAGAATCATCCAAGAGTATTTTATCACGGATAAGGAGATTGGGGCGGGGTAAAAAATGCTGTAGAATATGCGCGTTGTTTCGCAAATAGTTGGAAAGCTTTTAAAACCGGGGGGTACTATGAAAGAACGCAAGATAATCCTTTCCGAACGGGAAATTCCGCGCAAATGGTACAATGTCATGGCGGACATGCCAAACCCGCCTTCGCCGCCGTTGCACCCGGGCACAAAACAGCCTATCGGACCGGCTGACCTCGCCCCTATTTTTCCCATGCCGTTAATAGAGCAGGAGGTTAGCTCGGAGAGGTGGATAGACATCCCCGAGGAGGTTCTGGACGTTCTCTCGCTTTGGAGGCCGACCCCTCTTTTCCGTGCGTATAATTTGGAAAAGGCGCTCGGCACCCCGGCTAAGATTTTCTACAAATACGAGGGGGTGGCGCCTTCGGGCAGTCACAAGCCCAATACCGCCGTGCCGCAGGCCTATTACAATAAAATAAGCGGCACCAAAAGAATCGCCACCGAGACGGGCGCCGGCCAGTGGGGTAGCGCGGTCAGTTTCGCCTGCTCGAAGTTCGGGCTTGCCTGCACGGTTTATATGGTTAAGGTTTCCTACCAACAAAAGCCTTACCGCAGGATAATGATGGAGACCTACGGCTCCAATGTTTTGGCATCCCCCACCAACCAGACGAACAGCGGCAGGAAGATTTTGGAGATGGATCCGAATTCCACGGGCTCGCTGGGCATAGCCATTTCCGAGGCCGTGGAAGACGCCGCCACGCACGACGACACCAAATACGCTCTCGGCTCCGTTCTAAACCACGTGCTTATGCACCAGACGGTGATAGGCTTGGAGGTGAAAAAACAGCTCGAAATGGTCGGTGAAAAGCCGGACGTTCTCATCGGCTGTTGCGGCGGCGGTAGCAACCTTGGCGGACTCGTCTTCCCGTTTGTGGCGGACAAGCTGGGCGGCCAAAAGACGCGGATGGTGGCCGTGGAGCCGGCCTCCTGCCCGACCCTGACAAGGGGCGTGTATGCGTACGACTTCGGCGACACCGCGGGACTGACCCCGCTGGTCAAGATGTACACGCTTGGCTCGTCGTTCGTTCCGGCTGGGATACATGCGGGCGGCTTGCGCTATCACGGCGATTCGCCGCTGATTTCGCAACTGGTGCACGAAAAAATGATAGAGGCGGTCGCCTACAACCAGATCGAGACCTTCGAGGCCGCCACACTGTTCGCCAAGACCGAGGGGATAATTCCCGCGCCCGAGTCAGCCCATGCGGTGAAAGGGGCGATAGAGGAGGCCAAACGCTGCGCGAGGCAGAAAAAATCCGAAACGATAGTTTTCAACCTTTCCGGTCACGGTTATTTTGACCTTGCGGCGTACGACGACTTCCTTTCGCGGAAGCTCGTCGATTTGAAGTTGGGGGACGATGACTTGAAGAAGACCATCGCCGCCATCCCGCAGATATGAATGTGAATCAGGATAAGGGATAGGGGACAGATGGTGAAAAAGAAGACTCCGATTTTACTGCCGGACAAAAAGGGGTACTACGGAAAGTTCGGCGGCAGGTATGTCATCGAGACGCTCGTGCCGGCCCTCGACCAGCTGGAGAGAGAATACCTCAAGGCGAAGAAGGACAGGGGGTTCCAGAAGGAGCTCAACCATCTTCTTTCCGAGTATGTCGGCAGGGAGACGCCGCTTTATTTCGCCGGACGGTTGACCGCGCATCTTGGCGGCGCGAAAATTTACCTCAAGCGCGAGGATTTAAACCACACCGGCGCGCACAAGATAAACAACACGCTCGGGCAGGCGCTCCTTGCCAAAAGGATGAAAAAAACTAGGGTCATAGCGGAGACCGGGGCCGGACAGCACGGCGTGGCCACCGCCTGCGCGGCGGCCTTGTTGGGGCTTAAGTGCGACGTTTTTATGGGTTCCGAGGACATGGAGCGCCAAAAGCTGAACGTCTACCGGATGAGGATGATGGACGCGACGGTCGTTCCGGTCACCTCCGGTAGCAAGACGCTGAAAGACGCCATGAGCGAGGCGATGCGCGACTGGATATCCAGCGTTAAACATACACATTACATAATCGGCTCCGTTGCCGGGCCGCACCCGTTCCCCATGATGGTGCGTGATTTCCAGTCCGTGATAGGCAGGGAGGCGAGAAAACAGGTGATGAAAATCGAGGGGCGGCTTCCGAATCTTCTCGCGGCCTGTGTCGGCGGCGGAAGCAACGCGATGGGGCTTTTCCACGCCTTTTACGGGGACTCGAAAGTAAAAATGACCGGGGTTGAGGCCGGCGGCTCCGGCAAGGCAACCGGGGAACACGGCGCGTCTTTGACGCACGGGAGCGTTGGAGTGCTTCACGGTAGCAAGGGATACCTGTTGCAGGACGACAACGGGCAGATAGCCTCCACTCACTCCATCTCCGCCGGGCTGGACTATCCCGGCGTGGGGCCGGAGCACTGTTTTTACAAGGACAGCGGAAGGGCGGACTACGTCACGATAACGGACGAGGAGGCGGTGGATGCTTTCGGACTGCTTAGCAGATTGGAGGGGATAATGCCCGCGTTGGAATCCGCGCACGCTGTGGCATACGTGCAAAAGGCGGCGCCTAAAATGAAAAAGAAGGACGTCATCATCGTCTGTCTTTCCGGGCGCGGGGACAAGGACGTCGACCGTATGGCGACCATGGTGAAACCACGATGAACAAGTCTAGAATCGCAGAAAAATTCGCGGAGCTAAGGGTCGCGGGAAAAAAAGCGCTGATTGTTTTTGTGACCGGCGGAGACCCGGACATGGAGACCACGGTGAGGCTCGTGCCGGAACTTTTTCGGGCCGGCGCGGACATCGTGGAGATAGGGGTGCCGTTCTCCGATCCGCTTGCGGACGGGCCGGTTATCCAGAGGTCGTTCACGCGCGCGTTGGACGGCGGCGCCACGCTTAAGAAACTGCTGGACGCGACAAAGCGGATAAGAAGCGTCACGGACGGCCCGCTGGTTTACATGTCCGCCTATAACCTGGCGTTTCACCACGGGCTGGCGCGGTTCGCGCGCGACGCGGCGGACAGCGGGGTGGACGGGGTGATATTCCCCGACCTCATACCGGACGAGGCGGAGGAGAGCCTTGCGGCGTTGGGGCCGGTCGGGATTGACCAGATATTTCTCGTCGCTCCGACGAGCGGACTGGAGCGGACGAAAATGATAACAAAAAAATGCGGCGGCTTCGTTTATTACGTTTCCGTGGCCGGCATTACCGGCAAACAAAAACCGCTTGAGGAAGAGGTCAGGGCGCAGGTCGCCATGATACGGAAGACGACAAATCTTCCAATCGCGGCCGGGTTCGGGATATCAACGCCGGAGCAGGCGGCCGCCATAGGGCGCCACACGGACGGGGTGATAGTCGGAAGCGCGATCGTTCAGCTTATAGATTCCGCGCCGCCCAGCGAGAGCGTGGCAAACGCGGCGAATTTTACGCGCTCTCTGCGCGCCGCTCTTGACGGTATTAAATAGGAGGCGTTTGTGTCCGACGAGGAGATGGATAAATCGCTTGAGAGTTTGCAGGAGGCGGTTCACGAGATACACGAGGCCGAGAATCGCGAAAAGTGGCTCGGCTATGTGGCCCTGATTTCCGGCCTTCTCGCCGCGTTCGCGGCGGTTGTAGGTCTTTTCGAGACGCAGGCCACCTCGAAGACGATTTTGACGAAGAACGAGGCGATTCTCATGCAGAGCAAGGCGAGCGACCAGTGGAATTTTTACCAGGCCAAGAGCATAAAGGGGCACATCTACGAGGTGAACGCAAAACTTTACCCGAAGCAGGCGGAGGAGTTCACGAAAGAAGTCAAGAAATACGGGGTCGACAAGGCCGAGATAAAAAATAAGGCGGAGGAGTTTGAGAAAAAGGTGGAGGAAAAAAATGTCGAGAGCGAGCACTTTTTCCATCTGCACCATCTTTATTCGTTCGCGGAGACTTTTCTGCATATCTCCATCGCGCTTGCCTCCATCAGCGCTTTGACCAGGAAAAAACAGCTCCTTTACGCGGCGGTGGGTTGCGGGCTGGCAGGAGTCTTTTTTTTCGTTCGGGGTGTGCTATAGCGACGGCGGGATGAAAAGACCCGGCGGCAATTCTTGCGGCGTCTCCACACGGCTGAATTCGAAAGCCACGTTGGAGTTTATTTGGACCAAAAGGGTTCCAAAGCCGTAGACGTACCTGAACACGACCTCGTTTCCCTTGGCCCGTTTGATGGTCGCGGATTTTATCCGGTATGCCGGGTCGAACTCCAATTTAAGCGAATGATCCGCCCACTCTGCCGTCAAACCGTTTTCTTGGAAGGAAATACGCGCGCCGTCCAGCGCGTCCTGCGCGAACGACGGATATACGTTGTTTATCACGTCCTCCGGAACAATCGTCAGCGGGCCCAACCTCACGGGAGCGCCCGGTTTTCTAGCGGCGGCGTCCCTTTTGCCGTCCTCCGGCGAGGAGTAAAAAACCGTGTTTTCGTTCACCACGAGCAGGAACCAGGCTATCCCGAACGAATCGTGCAACACCGCCCTCATGTTGTTCGGTCGTTCCACCGCAACGGTGGCGTTCGAGCGAATCGGGCCTTTATCTGAGCCTATTGAAACGCGTCCGGACATCCTCGCAGATTTGACGTAAGGGTTGGCCGCGGAAATCAGCCCCAGAACGCGCGTTTCGTCCGGGGTGAGCGGCACGGGCTTCAGCGGCATGGCCGCGCAGGAGGTCGTCAAGAGGGCCGCGACCACCAGCCGGAACGCGATTCGCGCCGCGCCTGTTTTTTCCATTTTATGCGGGGAGCCGGGTTATGGCTTCTCGGCGCCTTCGCGCTTTTCCCTGATAAGCTTGTTGATTTTGGCGGCCCTTCCCGGGTCGGCCAAGTTTTTCGCTGTTTCGAGCTTTCTGCTCACCTCGGAATCCTCCTTAAGCGTCACCGACACCTCGTACGCATCGGCCGCCTTCGCCCAGTCGCCCATCGCGGAGTGGATGTCCCCCAGATGGGCGTAAATGGTGGCGTCCTTTTCCTTTAGGTGGGATACCGCTTTTAAAATCGTCTCAAGGGCGAGGGGATAATTCTTTTGTTTGTAGTAGACCCAGGCCAGGCTGTCCTCGTAATATCCGTTGTCCGGGTCTATTTCCATGGCCTTGCTGATATAATTCGTGGCCTCCGAAAGGTCGCGATTTTGCTCGGCGTATAGATACCCTATGTAGTTCAACGCGTCGGCAAGCTTCGGGTTTATCTCGACGGCGCGCTTCATCATCTTCACGCATTTGTCGACGTCGCCGGTTTTTTCGTAGACCACGCCGAGGTAAAAAACAAAATCCGCGCGGGTCGGGTCCAGGCTAATCGCATGTTGAACGCTTTTCTCGGCTTCTTCGTACTGCTCCTTTTTCCCGTAAAGGAGGCCCAGTATGTAAAAAAGCTCCGGGTCGTCCGACTTTAAGGCCATGGCGTTGCGAACGGACTCCTCGGCCTTGTCGAGGTTCTTCATTTTTTCGTAAATACCGGCTATTTTAACGAATATTTCGACCCTGTCCTTGTCCGACTGGGCGGCCTGCGCTATCCCCTCCCACTCGTTCACGGCCTCTTGGAATAATCCAAGCTCCTCGTCAATCTTTGCGATGTAAAGCGGGGCGGTTTTGTTCGTCGGATCTTTCAACCGAACAAGCTGTAGTTTTTCCAGGGCCTGCCGATAATCCCCCTGCTGAAAGTAAAGCAGGCCTATTTTGTAATTAAGGTCGCCGGCGTCGGACGGCGCGTCCTTCTCGATTTCCTTATAGACGTCCAGCGCCTCGCCGTACGATTTTTTCAGCAAATACGTGTTCGCCAGACGCTGTTGCATCTCCTCGTCGTGCGGGTATATCTCGAGACATTTCTTGTAGACGTCGATTGCGAGGTCGTATTTCGATTGAAGGGCGTAAACCCATCCCAACGCTCCGTATCCCTGCGGGTTCTCGGGAAAATCCGTGATGTATCGGGTTAAAAACTCCTCCGCCTTGTAGTAGGACTTCATGTCCACGTACGTTTTGGCGAGGTAAATCATCGCGGTGCCGGACGATGGGTTTCTCCTAAGCGCCTCCAGCAGTTCTCTTTCGGCGTCTTCCGCCTGTTTTTGATCCAGGTAATTGAAGGCGAGGTTGAGCCTTGCGTCCTCCCTGGACGGGTCGATTGCCAGGGCCTTTTTTAAATGCCCCTCCGCCCGTTTTAGGTCTTTGGAGTTGTGGTAGATGGCGCCGAGGAGCGCATTTAGCTCCACATTGTCAGGCTTTATCGAAAGCCCCTTTTGCGCGATTTCTACGGCCTCGCCGGTTTTTCCAAGCGCCAGGGAAAGTTTTCCTATTTCCACGTACGCCTCGACGAAGTACGGGTCGATGTCCAATATCTCCCTCAAGTCGGCCATCGCCTCGGCGAGCCGGTTTTGGTGTATCAGCATCTGGGCGCGGATGAAATAAAAATAAGCCTCCCGGTCGGCCGCGGCTTTTTGAGCCACGTCCCCGGCGGTTTCCATCTTTTCCTTCCTCAAGGCGGCCGGCTTTTTACCAGCTTTGGAGTGCGAGTCCGCCGCCTGCAAATCGGTGCCATTCCCGCCTGTCGCGCAGGAGGAGATACCGACAACTAGGGCCAGTGCCAGGATTTTCCTTCCCCGTCCAATTCCGGCGCTGATAAGGCTTTCAAGCGCGCTTTTAACGGTCGGATCCCCTATGGCGGCTAGGGCCTGTCCCGCCTCGTCTGGAACATTGGCGCGTGGCGGAGGCGCCGGTTTTTTGTCGAATCGTTCCCTGCCCTTTTCCTCGTTGTACCTTACGCTGATGCTTTGCACGGTGTTGCTTTCTCCTAAAATCTTTTGTGTTTTTTCTAGTATTGCCATCCTAGAATAATCAATCGGCGTTATGAACGCCGGGTCGCTTACGTGTACTATCAAGGTTTTTTGCCAGATATAGGCCGGACTGCACACGCCGGAGAGCTGTCGGCCTACGATCTGCTCCCAGTTGGCGCTTATTTTGACAAGATTCGACACAGTTCCGAGTCTCACCGAACCCAGCGCCCTGTCCAAGGCGTCCTTGATAGAAATCATATTGTTTTTCCTCAATGCCATATTAAATCACGAAACGATGAAAATACTCAAGGATTGCGGTGTAAAGGCTCTGGCGGAGCTAGATGTGGCCGATTTCGGCTTCGGTTCTTTTTTTGACAGAAGTCATGGCGGCGAGCTTGATTTTGCCGGTGAGTATGGATGTTGCCGTAGCAATCCCCTGATACATCTTAAGGTCTTCCTTATCAATGACATCCACCGCGCCGATCATTTGCGCCCTTGAGCGTTGTTTGCTTTCCTTTTGGGCGATGGAGCTTACGACAATCACCGGTTTTGGGAAGTGCATCATCAGTTTTTTTAGGAATGTCACGCCGTCCATTCTCGGCATTATTATGTCCAGCGTTATGACGTCGGGATCCAGCTCCAATATGCTGGATCTGGCCTCGAAGGCGTCCGCCGCCTGACCCACCACCTCTATCTGGGCGTCCGCAGAAATCGCCTTGGATATTATCTGGCGTATCGTGGCCGAGTCGTCCACGACCAGAACCCGTATTTTTCTGGCGGAGATGCTCTTCTTCTTCTCCTCCAGTTCCCTTGTCAGTTCCGATTTTTCTATGGGGCGCATCTGGATGTCTCCGGTCTCGGTGTTAAAAAAGATTTTCCTGCCGTTTGTTCCGCCGACATCCTTTTTTATCAACGGTATGCCGTGCGACTCCAGTATTTCCAACGCGATTTCTATGTTTTTTACGCCGATTCCCACCCCGGTGCTAAGATGGCCGACAACGGCTCCCCCGCCGTAAATCTGCGCGACAAGGTTTTTCTTGTTCGGGTCGAGCCTCAGCATCATTTCTATCAACTTTGCGGAGGCGTAGTCGCCGTACTTTCCCTTCATGTCCACGTTGTTTCCGCCCGGGAGCATGTAGTGGTTCATGCCGCCGGCTTTTAGCTGTTTGTTGTAAAGGCAGATGGCGACGCACGAGCCAAGCAAGGTGGCGATGACCGCCGGCTGGCGTGACACGGCCATTTCGCCGGGAAGAAGGAACACCTTTTTTTCCTCCGCCACCTAAATCACCATTCCTCGTTCTGAGACTGCATGATGATTCCGTCAATGTCCAAAATCATCGCCAACTTGTTGCCGTCGTATATGGAAACCCCCTCGAAAGGGGAAGGCTCCCTAACCGTCTTGATGGCAAAGTTTTTGTAAATTATCTGCCTTTGACCGATGACGTTGTCCACTAGGAAGCAGGCCCGGTTCTTTTTGTTTTGCACAAGCACCAGTATACCGTCTTTTGGATCCTTTACGTTCGTCGTCGCGCCCAAAAGGCTGTAAAGCCTGACCAGCGTGAGTATCTCCCCCCGCCTTTGCACCATCTCCCTTGTCCCTTTGACCGTGTAGATTTCCTCCGCGGAGGGGCGGAAGGATTCCATCACCGACTCGTTGGGGATTAAGAAAACGCTGTGCCCGACCGCCACCGCGAGCCCTTTTTTAATCAGGGTGGTGTGGGTTAGCGGGATGGAAATAATGGTCGAAAGCCCCTCTCCGGCCCTGTTCTCAAGCTTTACCCCGCCCCCCATATCCTGAGCGGAGGACAACACCACGTCCATGCCGACCCCTCTGCCGGAAGTCTCCGTAACCTCGTTGGATATGGAAAACCCGGGGAGAAAAATATGCTCTATCACTCGCTGGTCGTCCATCCCGACCAGGGACTGGGGGGTGGCGAGCCCCTTTTCGACCAGCGCGAGTTTAAGTTTTTCAATGCTTATTCCGCGACCGTCGTCGGATACGGTTATCACCAGCGTCCCCCCGTGTTGCGTGGCGGAGATGGACACCTTTCCCTCCTCCGGCTTGCCCAGTGCGGACCGCTTGTCGGGTGCCTCCAGCCCGTGGTCGATGCTGTTGCGGACAATGTGGACAAGCATGGTCTCCAGCTTGGAGACGATGCTTTTGTCGACCGGCGTTTGTTCGCCGCTTATCACCAGCGCCGCCTTTTTGCGGACGGCGACGGCGGTGTCCCGCACGACTCTGTGCAGGTTCTGGAACGCCTCGGAAATCGGGACTTTGCGGATGTCGTACAGATGCCGCGAAAGGGCCTCGCTAAGTTCCTGAAGCGAGGTCGTGGCGTCCTTGAGGCTGTTAAGATTGGTCTTTATCTTCCCGTCGGCAAACTGCGACTGAAGGTAGTTCATGAATTCCGAAACGACGATAATTTCGCCGGACAGGTCGATGGTTTGGTCCAGCTTGCCCTGGTCTATCTTTATCATTTTGCCCGGGCGTATCTGTTCGAGCGCGTGGAGTTCGGACGCGCCGGCCGGGACGGAGCCGATTGCCGCCTGTGTTTCCCGTGCAAGCATGGTCAGATATTTGTCCATGGCGTCTTGTGTCATCCCCGAAAGGATTTCGTCAAACCCGGTTTCGTCCTGATACATCATCTCCAGGTCGTCCATGAGGGCGTGGAGCAGGTTCAGCGGTTCGCTCTGGTCGTATTCGGAATGTTTCGAGATTAGGGCTTCAAGACTGCTTGCGACGGTTGAGTAATGCGAGGAGTCTAATTTGCCGGCCGCCACGTCCGACAGTATCCCCGTGATTGTGTAATATTCCCTTGAGACGTTTAGTCCCTCGCAAAACAGTTGGTCGCCTTTGCCGCCTTGTCTTCTGTCCGCTACCAAATCCGGCGAGCTTTTTGCGATTATGGATAAAAACTCGTCCAAAATCGGGTTGGATTTAAGCTCCTCTTTGACCTCGTCCCGCCCCAAAAATTTCAGCAGGCTCGACCTAAGCGCGTCGTTGCCACCTCCGCTTTCGGCGGATTGAAGGACGGACTCTATCTCTTCCAGGTATTCCGTCTGCTCGGGGGTGATGGCGTCCTCGCGCTTGTTTTCAATTAGCTTGGAGAACATCGATTTAAAATGGTCGATGCCGGCGAGTATGATCCCTATGATTCTGGAGTCCACCTCCATTTGTCCGTCGCGAATCCGGCTCATCAGGTTTTCCATGGCGTGGGCCAGCGTCTTGATTCCGGTTATGCCGAAGAGCGAGCTGTTTCCCTTTATCGAATGGGCGTAGCGGAAAATATTGTCCACAGTCTCGCGGTCGCTCGGATTTTGTTCCAGGGCGATTATGCCCAGCTCAAGGTCGCGTATTATTTCCGCCGACTCGGCCAGAAAATTGTCGAATATCTCTTTTTCGCTTATTTCGTTCATTGCCATCCCACCCTATATTATATACATGCGGGACATTATTCCAGTTGGCAAACAGGAACGCGCATTTCTCAGCCGAGGAATCGGGTTATGCGCGGAAGAAAATCGTCCGCCCCCTGGTCTTTGTTTATGAAATCGTCCGCTCCAAGCCGAAAGGCCTTTTCTCGCGTTGAAATTTGCTTGTCCGATGTTATTACGATTACCGGGATAAAATCGGTTTCCGGGGAATGTTTGATTTTGCCCATAAGTTCAAATCCGTCCATAAAGGGCATGTTTAAATCGGTAATCACCAAATGGGGAGTTCTTTGTTTCATCAAAGCCAGCGCGCTCCTGCCGTCTTCGGCCTCGATAATATCCACGTCCATTTTTGCAAGATAATGGGCAAAAAGGAGGCGCTCGCGCGAATCGTCGTCAACCAGCAAGACAAGCGGCCTTACGAGTGGGAGGTTGACATAGAAAATCGTTCCCTTGCCCGGCTCGGATTCTACCGTGATGGAGCCGCCATGCGCCATAACAATGTCGTTGGAAAGCGGAATGCCGAAACCGGTGCCGATTTCTCCCGCAGTGCCGCTGGTCGACGTTTTTTCCTCGTACTTAAATATACCTTCAATGCGCTCCCGGGCGATTCCCACTCCGGTGTCCGCGACGGCGAGGACGTTTTCCATGTTTCTTGGAACCAGCATGGTTATGGAGCCGCCTCGCTTGGTGAACTTAACCGCGTTTGACAGGAGGTTTTTAAATACCTCCAATAATAAATCCGGGTCTCCGTAAGCGCGGATTTTTTCCGGAATTTCGTTTATGATGCGCAGGTCTTTTTGTTCCGCAATGATTCCAAACTGCGCCATAGCTCCGGCGGCAAGCGCGTGCGGGTTAAAAAATTTGCGCTTTAGTTTTATTTTGCCGGTATTGAACCTGGTGGAAGTCAATACATCCTCAATAAGGTTGAGCATGTTGCGCGCCGCAATCATCATGGTGTCAATCATGTTTAACGAGTTCCCGTCCCCGGCTACCTGCGTTGGTTCCCGCATCATTTTGAGAAAGCCGAGTATTACGTAGAGCGGGTTTTTTAGGTCGTGGGATACGAGGGCGACGAATTTGTCTTTGAGAAGCGTGGCTTCCTCCGCCGCCTCCTTTGCGGCCTTGAGTTTCTCCTCCGCCTTTTTACGTTCTGTGTTGTCACGAATCGCCGTTACCCTGGCTTTTTGGTCGCGGTAGGTGATGTTGAGTCCTCGCGTCTCAATTGGAAACATCGAACCGTCCTTTTTAACGCCGACGGCCTCGTATGAGTCCTCAATCCCTTTGCTGAAGTGTTCTATTACGACGGCTTGAGATTCCGGAGAAATCAGGTCGAGCGTCGTCTTGCCAATAATCTCATTCGGCGCGTAACCGAACATCCGCGCCAAGGCGGAATTGCAGTCGACCACTTTCCCTTCGATACCTATGCTGATTCCTTCAAAGCTCGCCTCCGAAAGCTGGCGAAAACGCTGTTCGCTGTTGGTAATATCTTTGTTCTTTTTCTCCAAAGCCTGATAGTTGCGGGCGTTTGAAATGGCCAGTCCAAACACGCTCGCAGAATTGATGGCGAGATTAAGGTAGTGTTTCAGGTATTCAGGAAACGTTATCCCGTCAATCTCAATAACCCCTAGCTTTTCCCCGCCATGGCTGATTTTAAGTGTAAACCCCTTTCCAGAGTCTGTCAGGCCATATTCTTTATCGAATCCGGCAAGCTTTTGGGCAATCGAGGTCTCGTGTTCTGGCAAATGCGGACGGCACTTCAAAAATCCCCTTAATTCGCCGTAATAGGGGAGATATGCGATATGTGCGGGCGCGAAAATGGCGTTATAAACATTAATTATGTCGTCAACGACATCCTCTTCATCTCTCGAACCGGCTATTGTCGAGAACAAATCGAAGATAAGCCCGTAGTCCGCCAGCTGTTTTGCGCCGTTTTCCGGGGCTGTTTTAACCTCGCCGGAAACTTCATTCTGTCCCATCGTTTTCAACCCAACCTTGCGAGAATGAAATTCCTAAAATAATCCAACCCTATCGGCTTCGTATCCGAAGGACGCCGGACGAAGTCCGCAAATTCCGCCAAATTATACCCGCTTGCCGGGTCAACCAGCGTGTCTAACAAAACCAGTTTTCTGGCAGACTCGGCAAAAAACTCCACGGCAACGCCACGCTCCAT
>Ga0315281_10003838_pt1 | contig 21979 bp, 14 predicted proteins | sample YL17G07_0_MG_FD_204540 | JGI IMG/M metagenome (GOLD analysis project Ga0315281, IMG submission 204540) | Sediment microbial communities from Yellowstone Lake, YNP, Wyoming, USA - YL17G07_0 | ecosystem: Environmental > Aquatic > Freshwater > Lake > Sediment | place: USA: Wyoming | collected... | reverse complement strand
TCGCCACTTGAAAAACAAGAGAGAATCTACCCGCTTGGAGCGCCCGGGTCAGACTTTGACGCTCAGGCCGTCCGCGTCGAGCACGGCGCGCGTTTTCTTGTGATGCGCGATGTTGGCGAGGTGCAGAGTGCGCACGGCCTGATGGCCGAGTTCGATCGTAGCGTTGGGCTGCTGGCGCGTGCGGACGCAATCCAGAAAATTCTTGATGTGCGGCGGCGTCTGCGTCAGCCCGCCGGGTAATTTCTCGATCTCCGGTTCCGGCCGATCCCAACGCGACTTCGGCGCCCACGGCTCCTGATAAAAGCGGTAGCCCTGCTCGCAAAGCTCCAGCGTTCCCTTCTGGCCCTGGAAGACGATGCCCCAGCCGTTCTGGAATGAGTTCATGTAGGCGAGTGTCCAAGTGGCCATGAAGTTGGGATACTCGAAGATGGCGCTGAAGGTGTCGGGCGTTTCCGCCGGCTGTAGCTTGTACACCGCGCCGTAGCACGTCGCGGCCACAGGCTGCGTCGCGCCGGTGAACCACTGAATCACGTCGATCAGGTGCGTGCCCTGGTCAGTCATGTTGCCGCCCGAGAAATCCCAGAACCACCGCCAGTTGCGAAATTTGATGAGCTCGAAAGGCTGCGCCTTGGCGGGTCCGACGAAACGCTCCCAGTCGAGCTTATCGGTGATGACCGGCCGGGGCTTGACGCTCAGGTTCCAATACCACTCGGCGCGCACCAGGTTGATCTCGCCCAGCATGCCCTTGTCGATCAGCTCCTTGCACTCGCGCACCATCGGCGAACTGCGCCGCTGCATACCGACCTGGACGACGCGGTCCGTCTTGCGAACTTCCTTCACCATGTCCGCGCCCTGCGCGATCGACCACGAGAGCGGCTTCTCGCAGTACGCATCCTTACCGGCGTGCAGCGCGTCTACGAGATGGTCGTGATGCCAGTGGTCGGGCGTGGCAATCAGAACTGCGTCGAGGTCTTTCCGCTCGAGGAGCTTTCGGTGGTCGGCGTAGCCCTTGGCCTGTGGCCCCGCGGTCTCCAACGCGAGGTCCTGGTTGACTCCGTAAGCGTCGCAAACCGCGCCCCACTCGACGCCCTGATCTTTGAAATTCTCCATGTGCCCGCGGCCCATGCCGCCCGCGCCGATTATCCCCATCACGACGCGGTCGTTCGCGCCAAACACGTTCCCGCTGAATGAAGGATGAGAAAGGACTCCCAAACCCACGGCCGCGCTGCGGCCCAGAAACTTCCGGCGATTCATTCCGTCGCTGTCCATGGAAACACCTCCGGCTAGTTATGGGGCCAATTCTATGAAACTCGCACCGCGCTGTCCAGTGCGCAGGGCGGCGGCAATCACGGGGGGCGTCACGTTCCTCTCGTGGGTGGATGTGTTCGCACGAATGAGACGGCGGCATTCTGTTGGACGGAGGATTTTCCAAGCGCCGCGAGCGCCTCCCGGCTCGCGCGGCGCGCGGCTCGGAGCGCGGAGGCGGTCTCGGTGATTCCGCCCTCTGCGTCGGAGTGCGCGAAGAAAATGTTGCCGAAGGGCTGACGGATCTTGGGAGCGAGCTTCGTGAGCACCCCCGGAGCCGACATGAACATCGGGTGGCCGCGCCGGTAGATGCGAACTTCCTCGATCTTTTCGCGTGCGCCGGCGAACCAGGTGTTCAGCAAATCGACCACCTGTTTCCCGAACCCGAGGACGTAATTATCATCCAGCAGTTTTGCTCGGTCCGCTTCCGGTCGGGGCAGATAGCAGGTCAGCACCGCGGCCCGTTTGGTCGCGCGGTTGTCGCGGTTGATGACCCAATCGGCGACGTTGAAATCAACGATGGGCGAGGGCGCGGGAACGTTCGTATCGTAGGAGCCGTTGTAGATCACTTCGCGCGAGCAGACGTTCGCGACGAGATAAGGCTGATAGCGCAAGGCGTCCATCGCCTCGAACTGCTCGCGTGGCAACCCCTTGACGATTCTCTTGCCGATAAATTTCGGGCAGGCGATGATCACGGTTTTCGCTGCGACGGTCCGTAGCTCGTTTCCCTCAAAGAAGCTGACCAGGGCTCCGGCGCCGCGGGGCTCGACGCGGACGACGGTGGCGTTGCTGCAAATCCGCCCGCTTCCCGTTTTCTCAAGCGCAACCTCCAGCGCCAACGGGATGCGTCCCAAGCCGCCAGGCCAGGTAAAACGCTCCGGCTCCACACCGCCGCCCCAGGAGGCCGACCCAGCCCCGATAAGCGCCGAAGTGTTTTCAGTATCCGCGCCCCAGTTGTTGGGTCCGAAATTGTCGAACCAATGTTTCAATTCCGTCCCATAAGGTTTCAGCAATTCCGCAAACGTCATCGCGTCAAGCTTCTCGCGCTCCTTATCAAGGTCAAGAGCCTTCATGTCGGTCTGGAACTTCGCGAAGTTCTTCCTGACGCTTTCCGGATAGGACGACTTCCACAAACCTCCCGCCCAGAACTCGGGCACGAGCTGATTGTTGACAATGGCGGCGTCCACGCTCCGGATGCGATGAATCTTCATCCCCAGTTCAACGCATAGTGCCTCGAGCTGCTCGTCCATGCCGTAAGCCGCGCCGGTGGAATACCACTGCCCCTGCCATTCCTCGCTAATGGCGTTGCCGCCGAACCGCGGCTCTTTTTCGAGCAGCAGGAAATCCACGCTGCGGAGTTCGTAGGCGGCCATCAGCCCGCTCGGCCCGCCTCCCACGATTACGACTTCGCGCTCACGCGAAGGCGGAGGGAATTTGAATTCCGCGCCGTCCCGCACTTGATGGCAGATGGCGTTGTTCTCACTGCCCAGCCGCGTTTCGGGGGTGCCCGGCGCGGCAAAACCCAGCGGCACGGGACAGCCCGACGCCACCGCGCCGCCGATCAGATACTTGATCGCCTTCCTTCGTGAGGGATTTTGCGGATCGCTCATAGGATGTCTTTTGTCCAGACGGCTTTGTTTCGTTCGGCAATCACGGCGCTACACTCGCGGCATTCACGCTTTTGTCATCGTACACGATCTTCCCCCCAACAATCGTCAGCACCGGAGTGGTTTTCCGGATCTCCAAGGGTTTCACCGTGAAGAGGTCCTGCGAGAGCACGATGATGTCGGCGAGTTTCCCGGGCTCGATTGACCCTTTCAGCTTATCTTCGAACTGCGCGTAAGCGGCATCGCGCGTGTACGCCGCCAATGCTTGATCGAGCGTGACTTTCTCAGCGCCGACAAATCCCTCCGCGGGCTCTCCGCTCCAGTTCTGGCGTGTGACCGCGTTCTGGATGCCAATGAACGGATCGAGCGAGACGACCGGCCAATCGCTTCCGAAGGCGAGCTTGGCGCCCCCCGCAGCAATGCTGTGCCAGGCAAACGAATAGGGCAGACGTTCCGGCCCCACGTTGCGCGCCCAAACGTTGGCGAGGTTCGGCTCCGGGTAGCAATGAAACGGCTCCATGCTGGCAATCACGCCCAGCCGGCCGAAGCGCGGAATGTCCAGAGGGTTGATGTTCTCGATGTGCTCGATGCGGAATCGCCGGTCGCGCGGGCCGTAGCTCTGCTGGGCGGCCTGGTAGGCGTCGAGCGTCGTGCGAATCGCGCGGTCACCGATGGCGTGCGTAATCACCTGAAATTGCCGCCGGTCGAGTTCCAAGACGTTGGCGCGAAATTGCTCGGGCGAGTAATTCATCGAGCCGGTCAGTTTCGGGTCGTCGGAATACGGTTCGATCATCGCCGCAGTGTGCGACTCAATCACGCCATCCATGAACGCTTTGATGACGCCGCCGCGCACCCACTCGTCGTGGAACCGCCGTCGCCCTTCTTCGTACTGCGCGAGCGTCTTCTCGTCCAGCTGCGGTTCCATCATCAGCGCCGTGATCGTGCGCACCGTCAGCTCGCCTTTCCGCCTCAGCTCAGCGTAGAGCTCCATTTCCTCGATGCTGCCGCTGGCGTTCAAGACGCTTGTTAACCCGTGCTTGTTCGCCTCGCGCAAGCCGGCGCGAAGCGCGCGCAGCTTCTCGTCGTGGCTCGGCTGCGGAATCACCTTGCGCACCAGCGCCACGGCTTCTTCCTTCAGCACGCCCGTGGCTTCACCGGAGGCGGGGTCGCGAACGATCGTTCCCACCATGATTCCGGCTTGCTGCGGATCGGGGGTGTCATTGCTGATTCCCGCCAGCGCCAGGGCTTTGGAATTCACCCAGACGCTGTGCCCGTCGTAGCACTCCAGCACCACCGGCCGATCGGGCACGATTTCGTCCAGGATTTGTTTTGTCGGCAACCCCGAAGGTTTGAACGCGTCGTAGAGCCAGCCGCGCGCGAGCAGCCACGCGCGGTCGGGATGCGAACCGGCGAACTCGCGCAGGCGCCGCTGGATCTCCACCGCCATGTAAGCGTCGTCCAAGTTGAGCTGATCCAGCGAGAAGCTGCCGTCGAGGAAATGGATGTGGCTGTCGATGATGCCCGGCATCACCATCCGACCGTCAAGCTTGATGACACGCGTCGCCAGGCCTTGGAGTTTCACTATCTCCGCGTCGTCGCCCACCGCCACGATCCGCCCATTGTGAATGGCGAGCGCCTTCGCCCACGGCCGCGCTGGGTTCGAGGTGTAGACGTGGCCGTTTAGTAGTAGGAGTTCAGCCGTCCGTCGGTCGCTCTCTTCGGCAGCCGTAACGGCGGAAAACAGTGCAAACAGGAAAATGAAGCACCAAACTCTACGGAGCAGATCCTGCATATTCACCCTGATTGGATTCACTGCAAGTTGACGACGAGGATCTTTCTTTCCGTCATTTCCTCGATGGCATATCTCAGTCCCTCGCGCCCCAGACCGGAATCCTTTACCCCGCCATACGGCATGTGGTCGATGCGAAAGGTGGGCACATCGCCCGCCATCACTCCGCCCACCGCCAGTTCCTCGAAGGCGGTGAAGAGCAGCTTCGCGTCGCGCGTGAACACGCCCGCCTGCAAGCCGTAAGGCGAATTATTCACGCGCTTCAGCGCCTCGGCGAAATCGTCGTAAGGCTCGACGGTGACCACGGGCGCGAAGACCTCTTCACAGTTGACGCGCTGCTCGGGGCGCGTGCCGGAGAGGACCGCAGGCTCGAGCATGGCGCCCTGGCGCTTCCCGCCGCAGAGGAGGCTGGCGCCCGCCGCTACGGCCTCCTCGACCCATGACTCGGCGCGCCGGGCCGTGGCCTCGTTGATCATCGGGCCGACATCGGTCGTCTCGTCGAGCGGATCGCCGAGTTTCAGTTTTGTCACTCGCGGCACGAAAGCTGCCAGGAATGCTTGGATCGCGCGTCGCTCGACAAAGATTCTCTGCACCGAGATGCACGTCTGCCCCGCGTAAGAGAACCCTCCCATCGTGCATCGCTCCGCGGCATAATCGAGGTCGGCGTCGCCGTGGATGATGACGCTCCCGTTCCCCCCCAGCTCCAACGTGACGCGCTTCTTCCCCGCGCGTTCCTTCAACTCCCACCCCACCGTGGCGCTGCCCGTAAAGCTGAGCATCTTCACTCGATCGTCGCTAACCATCGGCTCGGCATCAGCGACCGCGACGGGCAGGACGTTCAAGCCACCGGCCGGCCAGCCCGCCTGCTGGACGAGTTCGGCGAGCAGCAGCGAGCAGAGCGGCGTTTGCGGCGCGGGCTTGTGAACGACGGTGCACCCGGCGGCGATGGCGGGCGCCCACTTATGCGCCACCAGGTTGAGAGGGAAATTGAAGGGAGTGATCGTCGCGATCGGCCCGATGGGAAACCTGCGCACGATGGCCCAGCGTCCCGCCGTCGCTGCCTGAACGTCGAGCGGCAACCATTCGCCGTAAATGCGTGTGCTCTCTTCGGCGGCGACGCTGAAAGTGAAGGCCGCGCGGTCCACTTCCACGCGCGCCGTCTTGATGGGCTTGCCGGCCTCCAGCGCCAGGGTGCGCGCGAACTCCTCGCGGCCCGCCGCAATGCCGTCGGCCACGGCGCGGAGCACGCGCTGGCGCTCGTATGCCCCGAGCTTGCGCGTGACTTCGAAGGCTTTGACCGTTGCCGCGATCGCAGCTTCGACGTGTTTGCGCTCCGGCCGCACGATACGCGCGATCAGGGTTTGGTCCGCCGGGGAGCGCACTTCCACTAGTGGTCCCTCGGAAAGCCACTCGCCGTTGAGGAGGTAGGCAAAGGTTCTAATTTGTGTATCCGCAGTAGGAGTCATGGTTTTCGCTTTCGCGGGGGAGAACTTCTAGCCCGCGTGAGAGACTGCGTGCGGCGCAGATGCGCAAACCTGGGCCAGTGCGGCCTCGAGCACATCGAGTCCCTCTTCAAATTGCTCGTCGGTCGCCACGAGCGGCACGAGCAGCCGGATGACGTTGCCGTAGGTGCCCGTCGAAAGCACAACCAGACCGTGCTCGTAGCAGAAGCGCGCCACCCGCTTGGTTTCCTCCTCCGCCGGCTCGCGCGATTCGCGCGAGCGCACCAGTTCGATGGCCTGCATCGCGCCCAGCCCGCGCACGTCGCCGACCAGCGGCCAGCGCTCCTGCCATGTTTTCGCTCGGGCAACGAAGCGCTCGCCAAGACGGTTCGCAGCAGCAAGCAGATCTTCCGCCTCGAATGTGTCAATCACCGCCAGTGCCGCCTCACAGGACAAGGGGTTTCCGCCGAACGTCCCCCCCAGGCCGCCGGGCCCGGCAGCATCCATAACTTCCGCGCGGCCCGTGATGGCCGCGATCGGCAGTCCCCCGCCCAGCGACTTCGCCGACACCAGGATATCCGGTTCCACGCCATAGCGCTCGCAGGCGAAGAATGTACCCGTGCGGCCGAAGCCCGTCTGGACTTCGTCGGCAATGAAGAGGATTCCGTGGCGCCGGCAGATATCTCCTAGTACTCGAAAATACTCAGCGGGTGGCGCCACAAATCCGCCCTCACCGAGCACCGGCTCCGCGATGACCGCGGCGACGGACGTCGCATCGACGACGCGCCGGAAGGTGTCCTCCAGGTGCCGCGCGCAGTGAATCTCACAGGAGGGATAACGCAGCGAGAACGCGCAGCGATAGCAGTACGCATAAGGAATGCGATGGACTTCGCCAACGAAAGGCTCGAAGCCGCTCTTGTAAGGATGAACCTTGCTGGTGAGCGAGAGGGCGAGCAGCGTGCGGCCGTGAAAACCATCCTCGAAGCAGAGGACCGCGGGCCGCTTGGTATAGCAGCGCGCGATCTTGACGGCGTTCTCGACGGCCTCCGCGCCGCTGTTCACAAGAAAAGTCTTCTTCGCAAAGTTGCCCGGGACCAGGGCGTTGAGCCGCTCGGCCAGACGAACGTAGCTCTCGTACGGCGTGACGTTAAAACAGGTGTGAAGATGGCGGTCGAGTTGCGCACGCACCGCCGCAGTCACGCGCGGTGCGCGATGGCCCACATTGAGGCAGCCGATGCCGCCGGCGAAATCAAGAAGACGGTTGCCGTCCACATCTTCGATCACGGCGCCTTCAGCGCGCGCCACAAAGACCGGGGTGATGTTAGCCACGCCGCGTGGCACCGCGGCAGCGCGCCGCTCCATCAGCTCGCGCGACTGCGGACCAGGAATCTCGGTTCGTAATTGAATAATGCTCATTTGAGGTCAAGTAAGTTTGGATTTTCGATTTTGGATTGCACAACCGGATTCACCATCCCAGAATGTTCCACCCATCACCACCCCAACCCAGACTTCCAATCCAAAATCGAAAATCCCAAATCCAAAATCTCTCAGTACCAACCAATTGGCTGCTCGTTCAGATTGATGTGCACCTGCTTAGTCTCGAGATACTCGTCGATACCCCACGGGCCAAGCTCACGGCCGAAACCTGACTGCTTGTATCCACCCCAAGGCGCTTCGACGTATGTCGGCTGCATGTGGTTCACCCAGACGACGCCCGCGCGCAGGGCCTTGACCACGCGCAAAGCGCGGTAGATATCGCGCGACCACACCGCCGCCGCCAGACCGTACGGCGAATCGTTGGCAATGCGGATGGCCTCGGCCTCGCCTTCGAAGGGGATGACCGCCGCGACGGGGCCGAAGATTTCTTCGCGCGCAATGCGGGCGCGATTGTCGACGTCATAGAAAATCGTCGGCTCGACGTAGTAGCCGCGCGTGAAAGCGGTGGCACGGCCGCCACCCAAAGCCAGCTTGGCCTCCTTCTTCCCGAGTTCCTGATAGGAGATCACGCGCTCATATTGTTCCCGGCTGACCAGCGGCCCCATTTTGGTCGCGCGCTCGAGTGGCGGGCCCAAGCGAATGCGCTTGGCCTTTTCGGTCATCATCTCGAGGAAGCGAGAATAGATCGAGCGCTCGACAAGAATCCGGCTGCCCGCCGAGCAGACTTCGCCCTGATTGATGAAAACGCCGAACAACGCGCCATCGGTTGCGGCTTCGAGGTCGGCGTCGGAGAAAAAGATGTTCGGCGACTTTCCGCCCAACTCCAGCGTGACGCGCTTGACGGTTTCCGCCGCCATCTTCACGATTTTCTTGCCCACCGCCGCGCTGCCCGTGAACGCGACCTTGTTCACATCGGAATGTTCGACGAGCGGCGCGCCAGCGGTTTCGCCGAAGCCGGTGACAATGTTGACGACGCCCGGCGGCAGGCCGGCGTCAGCGAACCAATCGGCGAGTTCGAGAGCTGTGAGTGGTGTCTGCTCGGCCGGCTTGAGCACGCAGGTACAGCCCGCGGCAATTGCCGGCGCCAGCTTCCATGCTGCCATGAGCAGCGGATAATTCCAGGGGATGATCTGGCCAGCGACCCCGACAGGTTCCTTCAGTGTAAGGCTCAGAGCATTATCTGGAACCGGGTTCACGTGGCCCAATACTTTCGTGGCGAGTCCACCGTAGTACTCGAAACAGGTGGCCGTGTCGGTGACGTCGAATTCGGCTTCCACGATTGGTTTTCCGCAGTTGCGCGACTCGAGCTCGGCGAGCATCGCCGCCTCTTTGCGGACGCGCTCGGCTAACCGAAAGAGGATTCGGCCGCGCTCTTGCGCCGTGGTTTGCGGCCAGGGCCCGGAATCAAATGCCGCGCGCGCCGCACGCACGGCGCGGTCGACATCTTTCGCGTCGGCGTCAGGGACTTCCGCGATCACATCTTCCGTGGAGGGATCATAAACAGGGAAATACGCGGAGCGATTCCCTTCTACCCATTCCCCGTTCATATACATTCGATAGCGCTTCACGATTCCTCCCCCGGATGTCGTCCCCTTCAGGTCTTCTACTCAACCGCCAGCGATGCCACCGCTTGCGAAGCCTTGCGCCGTCCGTACACAAAAAAGAAAAATGCCGCCAGCCCGATAAACGCGAGTGTGCCCCCAATCATCTTTGCTTCATAGAGCCACACGGAGGTGATCTGTTGCGCCGGGAAAAACGCCAGGGTAATTCCCAAGAGTGTCGTCACGAGACCACAGGCGCCGGCGAGGGTCAGCACCCCCTTGCTATAGTGCCCCGTGGCTGCGGGTTCGATCCAAGCCAGTTTGAGCAGTGCCCCAAACATATAGACGAACGGAACCAACTGCAGGACCACCGCCAGGGATAGCATCGTCTGGAACGCTTCCTGGACGCCCGCACCCGTGAGGTTCATGATGCAGAGCAGCAGCGAGACGCCGGCGTGAACGATCAAGGCCATATAGGGCGTGGCGTAGCGAGGATGCAGACGCCCCAGCCAGCCCGGTAAATACGAATCGAGGCCCGCCACGAACGGGATGCGCGCCGAACCCGCCAGCCACGCTGATCCAATCCCCGCGATCGAAATGCTGAGCATGAGCGCAAACGGCGCAACTATCCAGGGCACGCCGACTTCCGCCGCCATGTGATTGACGGCCTGCACGATTCCCTGCAGCACGCTGATATCGTTTTTGCCCACTGCCACGAGCAGCACGAGCGTAGCGCTCAGGTATAGCAATCCGGAGATTACCCCTCCCCAGGCAACCGCCCCCGGCAACGTGCGTCTGGGATCCCGGATCTCGTCGCCCATTACCGACGCGAGTTCCAGTCCCACTAGGCCGAAACAGATGACGCCAAATGAATTCAACACAAAGCGCGGATTGTGGGGGATTTGAAAATCCGCCGCGGTCAACGAAGTCCCGAATCTTAGTGAGACGATCAGCCCCAGGCCGATGAGCGCCGCCGCAGCAATCCCGGTTCCTACACCCCCCAGATTGTTGATCCACTTCCCCACTCCCAACCCGACGACATTCAAAACCACAAGCAGCGCCAGCAGGAGCATGGAGGCGATGAGCGCGAAGGCCCGGTTGTCGGCCAGCGACTGATGCTTGGAGCCGAGGACAAAAACCGAAACCCCGACGAAATAGAACATCACCGTCGGCACGTAGAGCATGTTGTTAGTCCAATAGCACCAGCCCGACAGAAAGCCGTGAAAGCTCCCGAACACTTCCTTAGCCCACAAGTACACCCCGCCTTCACCGGGGAAACGGTGAGCCAATTCGATGACTGCCACACCTTGTGGGAGGAAGAACAGCAGCAAAGACAGAATCCAGAGCCACACTGTGACGCCACCGTTGGCGGCGATCGAGGGGACCACGTTCAAGTTGAAAACCGCCACCACAAAAAGCAGGACAAGGTCCCAGCGGCCCAGCACGCGGCGAAGGTGCGGCTTTTCATCCTTCATACGTCGGCTTTCTTCTAATGGGTGGCGGCCGCCGCGCGGGCATGCTGGGCGCGCGCCAGGGCCGGCGCCAGATCCGCGAAAGCTTCCAGGTGGCGGTCGACGTCGGCGTCGGTATGCGCCACGGAGACGGTCCACTGCTCGTCCCACCAGTGGGGCTGAGGCAACACGCCGCGATTGACCATGCCGAACCAGTAGTGCCGCCAGAGGTCCACATCGATGGCGGCCCAGTCGCGGTAGTTGCGGACTTCTTTTGGATAGAGCATCAGCGCGCCGTTCGCTCCCGCGCCAATCGCGTAGGCGACGAGGCCGGCCTTCTCGATGGTTTTCTGGTGGCCGTCCACCAACCGCTGATTCAGACGCGTCAGGTGCTCGTAGGCAGCGGGCGTAAACACCTCGCGGAGCGTCGCCAGCCCCGCGGCCATCACCAGCGGATTGGTTCCGTACGTGCCCGCGTGGAAGACCTTGAATTGCGTGATGGCGTCCATCAGCTCGCGGCTCGCACCAAAAGCTGCCAGCGGGAAACCGCCGCCGATAGACTTCGCCAGGCAAACGATGTCGGGTTTCACCTGGAAGTATTCGCACGCGCCGCCACGCGCGAGTTTTGCGCCCGTCTTCACTTCGTCGAAGATCAGGTAAGCGCCGTGCTTCGTGCAGAGGGCCCGCAATCCCGGGAGGTAACTTTTCTCCGGCATGCAGATGCCGACGTTCATCATGATCGGTTCGACGATGACGGCGGCAATCTCGTTCGGGTACTTCTCGAATAGTCGCGCTGTCGAGCCAAGATCGTTGAATGCGCCCACCAGCGTTTGCTGAACGGTCGCGGCTGGAACCCCCCCACTGGAGGGGACCTGGTTGGGCGCTGCGGCACTGCCGTACTGGTCAGCTTTGGGCTTGACGCTGACCATTACCGTGTCGTGCACTCCGTGGTAACCACCCTCCATTTTGATAATCCGGTCGCGGCCTGTCACGCCCCGCGCCAGGCGGACGGCGTGCATGGTGACTTCCGTCCCGCTGTTTCCGAAGCGGACCATTTCCACCGGGAAGCGCGCGCAGATTTCATCCGCCAACTCGAATTCCAGCTCGTGCGGCATGCCGAACATCGTTCCATATCGGAGCCGTTCCTCCACGGCGCGCACGACCGCAGGATGGCAGTGGCCGGCCATCAGCGCGCCAAAGCACAGGTTGAAGTCAATGTACTCGTTGCCGTCGAGATCACGGATCCTGCCGCCGTGCCCATCACGAACGAAAATCGGATGAGGCTCGTAGGTGCGGAAGTTGCTGCCCACACCGAGCGGCAGGCGCGCCGCGGCCTTCTTCAAAGCCTCGGCCGAGCGCGGCGTCCGCCGCTGATAGGTTTCGATTTCGCGTCTTAGTTCCTCGTGCATGAAACTCTCCTGCCGTGCGCTCTTGGCGCAGTATCCATCAGTTGATTGCGGCCAGTGCTGTGCCGGAGACTACGGCGTTCAGAAAAACAGCTTGATTCCAAATTGGATCAGCCTCGGATCCCGTGCCCGCTTGACCCGGCCGAAGTCCGATCCGTCAGAAATGTTGCCGTCCGGCGTCGTAAACTGCGCGTGATTCGCGATGTTGAAGAATTCGGCGCGGAAGTCAAGGTGAGTTTTCTCCGTGAGTGTGGTGCTCTTGTGGATGCCGACGTCAAAGTTGTTGATCCCCGGGCCGCAGCACACGGAGCGCGGCGAACTTCCGATCGTTCCCAAGGCCTGCGGGGCAAACGAGTGGGGGTCGAACCCCAGGTTTCCAGGATCGCGCGGATTCATCTTAAAAAATGGCCGCACCATATCCGGCTGGCCGGGCAGCTCAAAATCGAAGCTGTACATTAACTCGAGGTCGTCCGATGAAGAGATCCGGACGGGAAAACCGGTTTGGAAGGTCGTGATGCCAGACAACGCCCAGCCGTTGACAAGTTTCCCGGCAATGCCGGAGCGGGCGCGAAGCGGCAGCTCCCAGTAGTAGCTGTAGACAATTCGATTTCGCGCGTCGAACAGCGAGAGCGAATAGCTGCGGCGGCTGTCCAGCGGGTTGAGCATATTCTCGAAACTCGACGCCTGGTCGAACGACTTGCTCCAGGTATAGGAGAGTTGGAACTGGAGCCCGTGGGCGAAGCGCTTTTCCATCGAAAACTGGAGCGAATTGTAGTTGGAATTCGCGATGGTGTCCTGGGCGAAGACGCTGGAGAAAACCGGGACGCCGTCGGGCGGGCATCCTGCGCCCGTCGTCGGTTGGCAGAACGGCGAGGAGTTCGGCCGCAGCCCGACCAGCGTAATGTCGGAAGGGTTTGGTCCCGTCACGCTGGGCACCGAGCCGTAGGGAAGATGCAGCGTGTAGCCATCGGGTACCGAATTCGCGGGGACGTAGAAACTGCTGTCGGCATAGTAGGGGCCGCAGGCAAGGCTCGACGACAGGTCGGGGTCGGAAGCGCTGTAAAAGTCAGAGAGGCTTTGCAGATCCAGGCAGGTCTGCGCGTTGCCGAAGTTCAGGTCGTGCGTGGCCAACAACCGATGCCCCTGTGACCCGACGTAACCAATTTGCACCACCAAGTCATCCGTGAGCTGGCGCTGGATATTGAAATTGTATTGCACCGAGTATTGACTGCGAAGCCGGGGCTGAAACTGGCCAAACAGCAAAATGGGCCGGAAGACCGAGAAGTCCACGGCCTGGCCGCGTTGGGGGTCGAGAATCCCGTTGAACGGGTTGGGATTGACCGTGCCGTCCTGTCCCAAAAACGGCAGGTTGAAGAATGTGTTCGAGAGTCCGGAGCTTCCGCCGAAGGGTGGCTCGGCGCTGAACTGTTCGAGGACGAGTTGTTCAATGGGGTTGTAGAACATTCCCCAACCCATTCGGATGCTGGTTTTTCCGAGGCCTCCGATCAGTTGTCCGAGCCAGCCACTCCTCGACCCAGGGCTCCAGGCCAGCCCTATCCGCGGCGCAAAGGCATGGTAGTAGGTCTGGGTCAGGCCGTTCGGAACACCCGAATCACCCGGTATGACCAGGCCGCGCGGAAACACTGCTTCCCCCGCGCTTCCGGGACCACAATCGGTGGTTCCGAATGTACCGACGAGGGAATTGTTGGCACCCAGCACACAAGGAAAGATCGACGTGTCCTGGCCGGGCCGGAAGGTCTGCACGCGCTTGCCTACGTCGGCAATGGGTGTGTTGAGCTCCCAGCGCAGACCATAGTTCAGTGTGACGTTCGGCCGGATTTTCCAACTGTCTTGACCAAAGAGATAAAGCGAAGTACTGCGGACCAGCTCTTTCTGCGCCGAGCCCTGGAGGTAGAAATCCGACAGCCCGAGGAGATAATTGGGAATCAGGTCGTCAAAGCCCACATCGTTTGTCCCGGCACCGAAAAAGTTGTATTGCCCGTTCACGTCGAAATAGAGTGTCTGGTCAAATTTCTGGCGGCGGACGTCCCCTCCGAACTTCAGTGTGTGTTTGCCCGCCACCTTGCTGAAGCTGTCGGAAAACTGGAATGTGTTGCCGACCTGCGGCAGCTCGCCTTCAAAGTTGTTGCCATAGGAGAACCCGCCGGAAAGGCTGACAAACGGCACGCCTTCACGATCGGCGCCGAGTTGGGGCGTGATACCCAGACGGAGGTTGGTGGGGTCCGAGAAGCATTGGTCCGCCGGGACCGTTGCACAGGAATCCTGCACCACGCCGGTCCGCTGCGGGTGAAGGAATCGCCCCTGGGCTTCGCGGAAATAGGAGAAGCGGAATTCGTTGACCGCGCGGGCGCTAGCAATCCAGGTGTGGGTCACGTTAACCTGCTGAAATCGCTCGTTAGACAAATCCCCGAAACCCGGCAACTCGGCACCACCCGCCTGAAAGCGAGCGAAGGGTTTGGCCAGGAAGTCGTCGGTGAAATAGTAGTAGGCGCTGAGTTGTTGATGGTCGGTCAGCTTGTGGTCCACCCGGAGGGTCCCCTGATCCACGCGGTTTCGCAACAAAGGGGAAGCCTGATAGAGGTTGCCCCCTGCGTTCGGCAGGGGCACGAATTGATTCATCAGGTCCAGCGCCGTGGGGTCAAAGCATTGCGAAGGGATAAAGTTGCCGGGAAAGATGGCGGAATAGGCCGTACCGGAAGCGATTGGCGCTCCTCCCGCCGTTGCCACGGCGCTGGCGCATCCAGGGCGGCTGTTTAGAAGAGAAGTCAGTTTGTCGTCGGCCAGCGTTCCATAGAAGGTCGAGCCGGAGGAAAAGTCTCCCAGGCGTTCGGCGGCCGTGGGAACCGTCACCGTGCTCGAGGGAATCCCCTGATGAATGCGGCGGCCTTCGTAGGAAAGGAAGAAGAAGGTCTGTTCTTTCTTGATGGGCCCACCGAGAGTGCCACCGAACTGGTTCTGCTTGAAATCCGGCCGGGTCAGTTCGAAGAAGTTGCGGGCGTTCAGGTGTTGATTGCGAAAGAATTCGAAGACATTCCCGTGGAAATTGTTGGTCCCGGATTTGGTGACGACGTTGACCACGGCGCCCGAGTTTCGGCCAAACTCAGCGTCGAAGGTGTTGGTGAGAACGCGAAACTCTTCGATGGTGTCCGGCGAGGGCTGGACGGCGGGCAAGTTCGCGAACTGATCGTTCGCGTCGCCGCCATTCACCGTGTAGTTGTTGGAGCGACCGCGCCCGCCGTTGACGGAAACAACACCCGCGCGGTCGCTGCCATAGAAAAGGTCAGACCCCACCTGCGATTGTACGCCCGGCTGCAATTGCAGCAGCTGGTAAGTGTCTCGCGCGTTGAGGGGAAGTTGCGCGACCGCGCGGTCGTTGACGACCGCGCCGAGCTGTGTGCTGGTGGTTTCAATCAGCGGGGCCGTGGCCTCGGCGGTGACGACCTGAGCGAGCGCGCCCAGTTCCATCTTGGCGTTGATCACCACGACGTGGCCGATGCTGACCTCGACGTCGTGCTGCTGATACTCCCGGAAGCCTTCGGCATCGACAACGACGGTGTAATGGCCGACCGCGACGGAGGGAAATACAAAGTCGCCGTCCTGGTCTGTGTTGGTGTTGCGGATGACGTAGGTGCCACTCAAGACTGCAGCAACCTTGGCTCCAGGTATGACGGCGCCGGAAGGATCGGTGACCGTCCCGCGGATGGTGCCTGTGGTTTGAGCCCCGGCGGGCGTGACCGAAGCCAGCAATGCAAGAAAGCCAAATGCGGGGTAAAGGAAGGACGGGGTCTTCATACACGCTCCTTGGGTGTAGCAACTCCGCGAAAGTTGGGAGGTCCTCAACCCACTTTGGGAATTGACTTGCCCTGAGACTCAAACCTTACTATAATCGCGTAACCTTAGAGGAAGCCCCGGGGCTTGTCAAGGAGAAAAGTTCGAGGATGCGGCGGGCTGATGCGCGGGACGCGTCAGTCGGTAGGGGCGGCAGTGCTGCCGCGCGGTCAATTCTATCGGCTGGCGATCACCACCCCCTTTAAGGCTATCCTTGGGCACCGTCGGAGGGCGCCCGACCACTTTTGGACGTTTCGCCGAGAGATCTGACAGCGAAGCTGGGGCAAACAGCGTCCCGCCGAGGAGGACCCCCGATCATGACCCAACTCGAGAATTACATTGGCGGCTCCTGGGTCGGGCCGAGCAGCGGCGAATCCCTACCCGTCATAAACCCGGCTACCGGCGAGGTCATGGTCCACGTTCCGTTGACCCCCGCAGCAGAAGTGGGCCGCGCTGTTCAGGCGGCTGCGAACGCCTTCCCCGAATGGCGCGAGACCCCGGCCATGGAGCGAGTTCAATACCTTTTCGGGCTGAAGAGACTGCTCGACGAGAATCTGGACGACCTCGCGCGTACCCTCACGAACGAATGCGGCAAAACTTTTCAGGAGTCCTCCGATGAGCTCCGCCGCGGCATCCAGAACGTTGAGGTCGCCTGCGGAATCCCGCTCATGATCCAGGGCTACAACAATGAGGATGTCGCGCGTGGCATCGATGAGATGATGCTCCGCCAGCCGTTGGGCGTGGTGGCGGCGATCACCCCCTTCAATTTTCCGGGCATGATTCCGCTCTGGTTTCTGCCCTTCGCCATCGCCTGCGGAAACACCTTCGTTCTCAAGCCCTCGGAGCGGGTGCCCATGACGGCGGGAAAACTGTTTCGTATTCTGGAACAGACCGGCCTCCCCAAAGGCGTCGTCAACCTGGTGAATGGAGCCAAAGGGGCGGTGGACGCGATCCTCGACCATCCCGGCGTGCGGGCGATCAGCTTTGTGGGTTCGACGCCGGTGGCCAGGTATATCTACGGCCGCGCCACGGCCAACGGGAAGCGCGCGCAGTGTCAGGGTGGCGCAAAAAACCCGGTCATCCTGCTCCCGGATGCCGACGTGGAATCGACGACGCGAATTGTGGCGGAGTCGGCTTTTGGCTGCGCGGGCCAGCGGTGCCTCGCCGCCTCGATCGCCGTCACCGTCGGCGAAGCGCGGCGTTTGTTCACGCAGCCTCTGGTGGACGTCGCGGCCTCGCGAGTCGTGGGTTACGGGTTGGATTCGGGCGTTCAGATGGGCCCGGTAATTACTGCGGACAGCAAAGTGCGCATCGAGCGTCTGATCGAAACGGGAATTGGCGAAGGCGCCCGGCCAGCGATTGATGGCCGAAATGCCAGCATTAAGGGACGGGAGAAAGGAAACTTCATCCGGCCGACCATCCTCGAAGACGTTCGCCCGGAGGGGACGCTGGGGGGAACAGAAATTTTCGGACCTGTCCTCGGCCTGATTCACGTCAATACCGTGGAAGAGGCAATTCGTCTTGTGAACAGTTCAACATTTGGAAACATGGCGTGCTTGTTCACCTCCAGTGGCGCTGCCGCTCGCAAGTTCCGCCACGAGGCGCAGGCCGGCAACATCGGCATCAACGTCGGCGTCGCCGCGCCGATGGCGTTCTACCCGTTCAGCGGCTGGAAGGACAGCTTTTTCGGCGACCTGCACGGACAGGGGCGGGACGCCGTGGAGTTCTACACGGACAAGAAGGTTGTCATCGAACGCTGGCCGGCGTCGTAGCCGGCTTCACTCGACGTCCTGAGGGAGGCAGAACGCAGGAGCTCCTTCGTTCGTCATCGGACGGGTTCAGGATGACAGCCGGAGATTAGTGGCAGTTTCCTCGCAAGCCAGGAAGGGCACCACGATTGAGATCACCTCGGGGCAAGAGCTTTTTGAAAATCGGTGACGTCGCGCGGTTGGTGGGAATCTCACCCACGGTCCTCCGTGCGTGGGAGCGCCTGGGCCTGGTTCGTCCGCAGCGGACCGAGAGCCGCTACCGGCTCTACACCCCGGAAGACCTGGGACTGTTGAAACGCGCGCGGTTCCTGCGGAAAGTGCGCGGCCTGAATGCCCAAGCGATCGTTCATTTCCTCGGACGGAAAGGGTTGCTCCGCCGCGCCCGGATGACGAGTTCGATACCGGTAAACATGCGGCTGCGCAACCTGCGGCTGAAACGCCAGCTTTCATTGGCGGCCGTCGCCAAGGCCACCGGAATCTCCGTGAGTTTCTTGAGCGCCATCGAGCGCGCCCAAATGAGCGCCTCCGTGGGCACGCTGCGCAAACTGGCGCGTTTCTACAGCATCAACATCCTAGCCTTCTTCAATCCCTCGGCGGCCAATCCGCACCTTGTCAGGCCCATCGAGCGCAAAGTGCTGGAGGCCGGTGAAGGCGTGCACATGGAGTTGCTGGCTTGGGGGAACACCGTAATGGAACCCCATTTGTTTCGGGTTGCCCCGGGAAAAGGAAGTGGTGAAGCTTACGCGCACGAAGGCGAGGAGTTCCTCTATATTCTGCAGGGACAGCTTGAAATTTCGCTCGACGAAGGCGAGCATTTTCGCCTCCACCCGGGCGACAGTTTTTATTTCGAGAGCAGCACTCCCCATCGCTGGGTGAACCCGGGACAGAAGGAGACCTGGGTGCTGTGGGTGAATACGCCGCCGACGTTTTAGAAACAGTGGTTAGTGGTCAGTGCTCAGTTGAAAGCACACACCGAAAGCTATGCGGTTGCCTCGGAGCACTGTCGACTGCGGACTGTGGACTCTTCTGGACGAGGATGAACCATGAAACGAATTCTTCTGGCATCATTGTTCCTCGTCACGCTGGCCCTCGCCTCCTGCAGCAAAGAGACCCCGACGCTGAGCCTCCTGGTGTGGGAAGGATACGCGGACGCGTCATTCGTTCGTGCCTTCGAGGAGAGCCATCACTGCAGGGTGAACGCCTCGTACATGGGTTCCAGCGACGAGCTGGTGGCGAAACTGCGCGGGGGGAGCGCGAGCAACTACGACGTCATCTCTCCCTCCAGCGACGTGGCCACGATGATTGCCACGTCCGGCCTGGCCGCACCCCTCGACCTTTCCAAAATCCCCGCCTACGGCGATCTCTCGCCCAAACTGACCTCTTTGCCGCTGGTGAAAGTCGCGGGCAAGGTTTACGGCGTACCCTTCATGTGGGGCCCCGACCCGCTCCTCTACGACACGACCGTATTTTCCAAGCCGCCGGAGAGTTGGGCTGTTCTCTGGGATCCCAAGCTGCGCGGTAAGATCTCGATGTGGGATGACATCTCGACGATCTACCTGGCGGCGCAGGTCTTGGGGTACGACCGCCCCGACCCCGCGGCGCTCTATAATCTTTCGGACGAGCAACTCCAGAAAACCAAACAGAAGCTGATCGAACTCAAGCCGAACATTCGGAAGTACTGGTCCACAGGCGGCGAGCTTACCAACCTCTTTCAGAACCACGAGGTTGTGGCCGCCGTCGGGTGGCCGTTGATGACGAATCAACTTCGCAAGCTGCATTTTCCCATCGGGGAGACCATCCCGAAAGAAAACACCACGGGCTGGATCGATCACCTGATGATCACCGCGGCCAGCGAGCACAACGATCTGGCGCATGAATTCCTGGCGTACGTAGTCGAAGCGCGCACGCAAAAAGGAGTGGCCGATGTGACGGGCTATGCACCGGCCAACCCTCACGCGGCGCAATTCATGAGTGAGGAGGAGAAGAAAAACCTCCACCTCGACGACGTGGATAACTACATGCCCCGGATCTACTTCTGGCAACACGTGCCCCGCCGCGACAAGTACAACGAGATTTGGAACGAGGTCAAAGCGGCGCAGTGAATTATGAAAGATGAGGTATGAGGGATGAATACACAATTCGGCATTTAGGTTCGTGAACAATCCTTCATACTTCAGACTTCATCCTTGCTTCTCCCATGGCAGAAACAGTTCAAGTATCCGCAGTCGCCACTCAACTTCCTTGCGCCGGTCCCCTGCTCGAAATCCGCTCGGTGAAGAAGAGCTTTGGAGGGCGCGTGGTGCTTCGCGAGATATCGCTTGCGGTGACGCAGGGAGAATTCCTGACCATCCTCGGCGAAAGCGGTTCCGGCAAAACGACGCTCTTGCGGCTGATTGCGGGCTTCGAGCCGCCGGATGCCGGAGAGATCTGGATGGGTGGCGAGCGGCTGGACCCGCTGCCTCCCTTCCGGCGCCGCGTGAATACGGTCTTCCAGCATTATGCGCTGTTCCCGCATCTTTCGGTCTTCGAGAACGTCGCTTACGGCTTGCGGGCCCAAAAGGCGCCCCGGTTGGAGATCCCGCACCGCGTGGAAGACGCGCTGGCCATGGTGAAGATGACGGAATTCGCGCGCCACCCCCCGGGGCGACTCAGCGGCGGCCAGCAGCAGCGCGTGGCGCTGGCGCGCGCGCTGGTGAACCGCCCGAAACTTTTGCTGCTGGACGAACCTCTCTCCGCCCTGGACGCGAATCTGCGGCGCCAGATGCGGCTGGAGTTGAAAGCCTTGCAGCGTGAAGTCGGTATTTCCTTCGTGTTCGTCACTCACGACCAGGAAGAAGCGATGGCCCTGTCCGACCGCATTGCTCTCCTGCACGCGGGCGAACTCGAACAGGTCGCCTCGCCCCGCGAGATCTATGACCGGCCCGTGACGACCTACACCGCGCAATTTATCGGGCAGACAAACCTCCTCGAGGCCGAGGTGCGGGGCGGGATCGCCCGTTGCGGCGACCTAGCCTGGCGGTGTGGAAGCCCTGACGGGCATGCGACGTTTTCCCTTCGGCCCGAGTGCATCAGCATCGCGCGGACAACAGAAGGGCCGCACGGCGAAGCGGTGCGATTCCGGGCCACGGTTCAAACCCAGGCCTTCGGCGGCGCCACCAATACACTTCAACTGCGCTGCCCGGACGGCCGTGTGTTGCTAGCGACTATCTCCGGCCGCGAGGGTCAGCTGGAGGATGGTCCGTTCGAGTTTCTGGCGACTGACGCGGTTCGGCTGCGCGACGCGCAGGAAGGCTGACGATGTTCTCTCGGGGCTACAAGTATGCTGTCTCTCTTCCCCCGCTCCTCTGGGTGACGGCATTCCTGCTGGCGCCTTACTGTCTTCTTTTCGCCTACAGCTTCTGGACCGTTTCGCCGGCGCAGACCATTGTCCACGACTGGAACATGGGGAATTACCGCGAGCTTCTGCGCAGTCCCATGTACCTGGCAGTCCTCTTCCGCTCCATGAAAATCGCCGGCTCGGTCACCGCTCTGGCCTTGCTGCTCGCGTATCCGCTGGCTTATTACCTGTCCTTTTGTTTTGGCGTGAAAAAAGACTTGCTCTACCAGTTCGTCATCATCCCGCTTTGGGTCAGCTATCTGGTGCGCGCTTATGCCTGGAAGACCATCCTGGGCAGCGATGGGGTGTTGAACTCACTTCTGCAGTACCTGCACGTCGTCCAGCGACCGGTGGACTTCCTTCTCTATAGTCCTTTCGCCGTGGTCTTGACGTTGACGCACATCTACACCCCCTTCACCTTCATGCCTGTCTATGCCTCGCTCGAACACATTCCCAGAAACCTGATTGAGGCATCAACCGATTTGGGCGCTTCTCCGATGAGAACCTTTTGGCGGGTGGTGTTTCCTCTTTCCTTGCCGGGAGTGCTGGCTGGCGCGACGTTCGCCTTCGTGTTGAGCCTGGGCGACTTCCTGGCGCCGCTCCTGATCGGTGGCCCGAGTGGCATCATGATTTCCAACATCGTGGTCAGCCTCTTCGGGGCCGCCTACAACTGGCCTCTGGGCGCGGCGATTTCACTTTGCATGCTTTTGCTGGTGGTGGGATTACTCTTTCTGATCGAGCGCGTGGAGAGGAAGCTGAGCTTTTCATGAGGAAACAGGCGCCACAACTGCGCGGCACTCGCTGGCTGCCCATCCATGCAGCCTCGGTGTTTGCATTCCTTTACCTCCCCATTGTCGTGTTGATTGTCTACTCCTTTAACAGCGAAGGCGTCGGCGGTTTTCCGCCCCGAGGGCTCACGCTGGCTTGGTACCGCTTGCTCTTGGCGGACGACGCGGTCTGGAGGTCGGTACTGAACAGCCTGCTGGTCGCCGCGGCAGCAGTGGTAA
>Ga0315281_10003837_pt1 | contig 21981 bp, 18 predicted proteins | sample YL17G07_0_MG_FD_204540 | JGI IMG/M metagenome (GOLD analysis project Ga0315281, IMG submission 204540) | Sediment microbial communities from Yellowstone Lake, YNP, Wyoming, USA - YL17G07_0 | ecosystem: Environmental > Aquatic > Freshwater > Lake > Sediment | place: USA: Wyoming | collected... | reverse complement strand
TGCGGCTGCAAAGCTACGGCGACGACATCCCGTCGATCCGCAGCTTCGGCCTGGACGTGGTCACGGAATTATGCGACCGCCTGCTGTCGCAGGGCGCGCCGGGGCTGCACTTCTATACCATGAACCAAGCCGGGCTGGTTTCTACGATATGGCAGAGACTTGGGCTCTAATTGCCATCGCCATCAGGGCGGCGGTCAACGACGCTTGAGATCACGATAAAAATTCTCGTGACTGCCGAGCAAGAGCAACACCCGCGTTTTCGGATTCCATTCATAGGCAAGCAGCATCTGCCGGCGGCTGAGCGGAAACTTGTGAACGTATACGCCGGCCAGGTCGCCCTTTTTCGCCTCGCCGATCTCCGGGTTGGCGACGATCGTGCGCACCGCGTCGTCCACCACGGCTTGGTGACTGGCGGCGAGCTTTTTATATACCCGCTTGAACGCGGGCATTTGCAGTACGGCGACGTCAGCCATGCCGGCGCGGCGAGCGCGTCTTGGGCGTCGCCTTCTTCGCCGGCTTGAGATCGAACGGCTCGGCGAGCGCCCGGTCAGTATGTTTGCTGATCAACAGCTCGCGCACGAAGTCGACCGGCAGATCGGGGTTCTCCAGAGCCGTCTTGCCGACTAGCGCCCAGAACTCGATCTGCTGCGGAATCGACCGGCGCTCTGCGCCGGCCACGCGCTGCGCGGCGAGATAGATGTCGTCGTCGATGCGTATCGCTGTGCCCATGCCATCACCTCAAGTCGTAGTGAATTGCGACAAGTGTAGCAAATCGATACATTCGCGTCCACCTGATTGGCATGATCTCGCGGATGACGGAATTCGACTGGCGGCAGGGCCGCGGCGCGTATTGCAGCATCGAGGCAATGCGCATAAACTATGCGCATATGGTGTAAAGGCAAGCTATCATGCTCAATCGATCTATCGCCGCGCGAACGCGCAAAAAACCGGCAAACCTCAGCGTCGACGGCGCTCTGCTGGAGGATGCAAAGCGCATGAAAATCAATCTGTCGCAAGTATTCGAAGCCGGCCTGAACGCGGCAATCCGCCAGAGGCGGCGCGAGGAATGGCTGACAAATAATCATGCCGCGCTCGACGCCTACAACGAACACATCGAGGCTGATGGCGTGTTTAGCGACGGGCTGCGCTCTTTCTAATGGCGCAGTTCGACGTATATCGCAACCCGAATCCTGCAACGCGAGGACGGATTCCCTATCTCGTCGATGTTCAGTCGGAACTGCTCGACTCGCTCGCGACGCGCGTCGTTGCTCCTCTGTGTAAACCGGCGGTTCTCAAGGGCAGGCTGGCGGAACGTCTGAATCCGGTGTTTCAGGTAGAGGGCCGAAAGGTATGCATGCTTACGCCCGAACTGGCGGGCGTCCCGGCAAGAACCCTGGGGGCGTCCGTGGGAAATTTGTCCGGCGAGCGAGACGCGTTCATCGCGGCGCTCGACCTGATCATCAGCGGAATTTAGGCTTCTGCTTCAAAGCGAGGCGATAGGAAAACCAATCCGCCGGGCGAGCCAACATACGCGGCGCAGTTGGGTAGACGGTGGGTAGTGTCAGGACGAGGACCGAACTCTTGCTTACTCCGTTTGCCCGAATCATGGATCTGGCACTACTGCTCCAGTTCGATCACCACCTCCCGGCTATCCGCGCGGCCGGCGGGGTCGACAACGCGAAACTGATAGCGCCCCGCCTGTGGCGGCTGCCAGTAGAGCGTATCGCCGGGCCGCGCGGTGCCGATCGGCGCGGCGTCGGCAAACCAATGCAGACTCTCCCCGGCGCTTGCCGCGTCGGCGCGCAGCGGCAGGGGTTGCGCGCGCCCGATGCGCATCACATGCACGACGCCGCGCAGCGGCGTGACAATGCGCGGCGCGCCATCGCCAGGCGCCGGCTCGCCGCAATCGTCGCCGGGCGGCACGCGCAGCGGCATGCCGGCACGGCGAAAGAGTTGCTGCATGTCGGTGGGCCAGTATTCGAAGACCTGGCGTTGCGTATGCGGACCAGACCGGCACACGATGCGGCCGCTGCGCGTATCGATCAATACCGCGCGGTGCAGCGTGCTTTCCCGGATCGGCGACTTGCCGGCGATGAACCAGGTGGCGCTTCTTGCCGGACAGTCGGCATTGGGCAGATCGCCGCTGGCGCTGCAAATTTCGACGCGCCGCAGGTCGGGCGGTTGCGGATAGGCGATTTCGCCAGGGTCGAGTTTTTCGGCGCGCACAGCGTCGGCGATGCGCAAGAACAGCGGCGCGGCGGCCTCGATGCCGATCAGCGCCGGATTGCTCGCGCCGTCGAAATTGCCGATCCAGATTACCAGCACATAGCGACCGAACACCCCGGCGGTCCAGGCGTCGCGAAAGCCCCAGGACGTGCCCGTCTTCCAGGCGATTGCCGGGCGCGCCGCGGCGTAGGTGTCCGGGCGCGGCGTTCGGCGCAGCATGTCGAGCGTGAGGAAGGCGGCTTCGGCGCTCAACAGCGCCGGCGCCGGCTTATCGACTGCCGTTGCCGCGGTGTAGGAAAGCTCGCGCCATTGCCCGCGGTTGGCGAGCATCGCGTAGAGCTGTGCCAGCTCCTCCATGGTCACTTCGGCGCCGCCGAGCACCAGCGCCAAACCGTAATGCGACTCAGACGCCAGCTTTTGCACCCCGGCGAGTTGCAGGAATTGGTAGAGGCCGGGTTTGGCAAGCCGCGCGGCGAGGTCCACGGCAGGCACGTTACGGCTGCGGATCAGCGCGTCCTGCGCCGCAATCGGGCCGACGAAACGGCCGTCGAAGTTCTCCGGCGCGAAGGCGCCGAAGTTTTGCGACGCGTCTTTGAGGATCGTCGCCGGATGAATCAGCCCCTGATCGAGCGCCAGTGCGTAGATGAAGGGCTTCAGGGTCGAGCCCGGCGAGCGCCTGGCGATGACGCCGTTGACCTGGCCTGCGATTTCAGCATTGCGGTAGTCGGCTGAGCCGACCAGCGCCTTGACCTGCATGGTTGACGCGTCGACGAGCAGCGCCGCGGCATTGTTGATGCCGACGTCGGCGCGGGTCTTCAAGTATTCGGCCAACACGCGCTCGACCACGCCCTGCAGGCGCAGATCGATGCTCGATTGCAGCACGCGTTCCCGGTTCACGCGCAGCAGGTGCTCGACCGCGTGCGGCGCGCGAAACGGCAGAGTGGCGCGCGCCTCCAGCGGCATCGGTCCGGCGGCATCCCGGACGTAACGCGCGTCCTGCGGATGCGCCGCCAACCACTGGGCCGCCAGCCGGTTGCGCGCGGCTTTCAACTCCGCCCTGTCGTTCTTCTCGCCGATGCGCTTCGCCGGATTTTGCGGAATGACGGCGAATGTCAGCGCCTCGGGCACCGACAGTTTTGCCGCGGGTTTACGCAGATAAATCAGGCTCGCCGCGCCTACGCCTTCGATGTTGCCGCCATAGGGCGCGTAGTTGAGATAGGCTTCGAGGATGTCCTGTTTGTCATAGCGCCAATTGAGCCACAGCGCGGCGCAGATCTGGCCTAGCTTGCCGGCGACGGTGCGGCTGTCGATACCGTAGAGGCGTCGCGCGAGTTGCATGGTGATGGTCGAGCCACCGATGCGGCGTTGCCCGGCGACGCTGTAATATCCCGCCCGCGCGAGCGCCCAAGGATTGACCCCCGGATGCCAGTAGTACCCGCGGTCTTCGTAGAGCAGCACCGCTTCTTGCAGCGGCGCGGCGATGGCGGCAAGGGGCGTCCACAGCCGATACTGCTGGTCGCCCGCAAGCGTCAGCCGCAACAGTTGGCCGTCCGCGGCAAGCACGCTGCGCGACGAGGGAGCCGCCGCGGAAAGGGGCGGCTTGGGCAGCATGCGCGGAAGGGGAAGCAATAGCAGCAGCGCCAGCAGCGCGCCGATAAGCCTGCGCGCGCGCGCAGGCGCCAATCTTCCGGCTCTTGTGCTTACGCGGATCAATTCGCGCCTACTTCGCCAGCGGTTTGATCTTGAAACTCCCCGCCGCCGAGCGCCCGACGATGCGGCGCTCGTACATGGCCTCCCCGTATGCGGCCGGCACGGCGAATTCGCCAACGTTGGTGGCGCGCACGCGGTAGCTCACCTCGGTCATGTTGCTGCCGACATTGCCGTAAAACACCACTCGGTCTTCGCGGATGTCCGCGTAGTCGATCGCCCAGCTCGACGCACTCGAGGTGCCGCCCAGGCGCCGGCGCCAGACCGGCCTATCCTGCGCTTCGCTGTCGGAAGCCGCATTCAGCACCGGTTCGAGCCCGCCCGGCAGCAGATCGACCAGCGCCACTTGCGGCACCAGACTGCGATTATCGGTGGCGCGCACGCGCACACGCACGGTCAGCTCGTCACCGATCTGCGCTTCGCCGACGACGTTGCCTTTGGCGTCGAGATACTCATGGATGATTTCCAGCCCCTGGATCACCGCCACGCCGGGCAGGCCACGCTCGTAACCGGTTTCCGACCAGGAGTAGAACAACGGCAAATCGCCCTGGTTATTCACCTTGAGTTTGGCGGTATCGATGGGTACAGGCGCCTTGGCGATCAGCTCCAGCGGCGGCAGCGCAATCGGTAGCGTCTGTCCCTGCCGATTGAGCGCCGCGATGTCGAGCTTGCCCGCCGCCGTCTTTGCCGCAGTCGTAGCATAGGCGTCCACCGCCAGCACGATGCTGGACGCCGAGTGGCTGTTGAAGTAGCCTTTGCTGACCTGATCGGCAAGCCGCTTCCAGGCCGACAGCGGAATCTGGCGGGCGAGCTTGGGGAAATGCCGAATCACAAGCTGGATCGCGGTAGCGTCGTGCACCAGCGGATCGTAGTAGTAATTCCAGTACCAGGCCTGTGGCGCCTTGTCGAGGTCGGCCACCAGCTTGGCGAATGCCGGCTCCAGCAATTCCTGGGCGATGCCCTCCTGCTTCAGCAGCTGATAGCTCGCCGCCAGATAGACGGCGCCGAGGTCGCGCCGCAGGGCGATCTTCTGCTCTTCGCGCTTGGCATCGAGCACCCGGTTGCGCAAGGCTTCGCGCAGATTAGTCAGCGCCGCGGTGGTGACGATGCCCTGGCGCGTCAGCAGGTAGGCGGCCTGGGTCTGAGTGCGCCAGTAGTGTTCATTCCTCTCGGTCTGGCCGAGCCTCGCCTGCAGATACAAGTTCGCGCGCTGCAGCAGATCGTTGGGTACGGCCAGCTTGTGCTCGCGCGCGTCCACGAGCAGGCTGGTGGCATAGACGGTGGCGAAGAGGTCGGTCGGCCCGCCGGCCCACAGCGCGAAACCGCCGTCGCTGTTATGTCGCGTGCGCAGGATGGTCAGATAGCGATCGAAAATCTTTTGCGGATCGGGCAGCGCCGCGTCGCCATCATGGCGGTTGGCTTTGTCGCGTGCCGCCTTGAGGAACACCTTCGCCAATTCCGGCTGGGTCGCCAGAATCACCGTCGGGTAGATCTGGCTGGTGATTTGTTCGGTGCAGCCGTGCGGATACTGCTCGAGGTACTGAATCAGTCCGGCGCCGAATGCCCAGGGCGCGGAAGAGACGGCCAGTTCGCTGCGGCGGAAATTCGAATACATATCGCCTTGGGCCGCGAGTTCACCCGCGCCGCGAAAAAGTCCCGTCTGCACCAGCGTCACGTAGGCCGAGGCCGGCCGCACGCTGACGTCGGTGGACAGCCGCGCTTTGCTGTCCTTGTGCTGCGCGGTGAAAATAACGCTGGCCGAACCGAGCTGCGCCTTGACGCCGGCCAGTGCGCGCACCCTAAACTTGGTCGTGCCTTCCGAGCGCTCGCTGATCTTCAGCGTTTGTTGCGCGTCACCGACGATTTCGAGTCCCGGTGATACCGAGAGCGCCAGCGTGATCGGCGCATCCTTACCCGAGCCGCGGGCATTGTTTGCCAGCCCGACCCCGACTTCGACTTCGTCGCCTGGCGTCATGGCCAGCGGCACGTTCGGCAGCAGCACCAGATCGCCGCGTACCGTCGTCTTGGCCGCCGCAGCCGCGGCGCTGGTGTCATTGACGGCGATCGCCATCACCCGCAGCGTGCCGTTGAAACTCTCCGGCACGCTATAGGTGAATTCGCGGCTGCCGGCGACATCGACGATGCCGGACCAATAAACGACCGGTTTGTCGCGCTTGCGCTTGAATGGGTTGAGATGCTTTCCGGCCGATCCTTCGGCGTCGCCGCCGGGCGCCGCCGCCTGCATCAGCCTCTTGAATTCAGGCAGAATCAGATCCAGCGTTTGTTGCGTGCCGACCTCCAACGCGCGCTTCTGGAAGAAGAACTTGAGCGGGTCTGGGTTTTGGTAACGCGCCACCTGCAAAATGCCTTCGTCGACCGCGAACACCACCGCGCGCGTCGGCGTCTTCGATTCCAGCCGCATCCTGACGGCTTCCCCCGGCTTGACGAGCCCGGGTGCAGTAAGCTTGATCGGCGCCATGCGTTTGGCAAGACTGGTGGCAAACGGCACGATGCCGTAGCTCAATGGGCTCATGAATACCTCATCGGAGGCGAGATCGCGGGTGAACTGTACCGAGACGTAGCCATTGCCCTCGTAATCCTTGGGCAGGGTGATTTTCTGCACCGTGGCGGTCTTGTCCGCGGCGAACCAGCGGTGCGCATAGACGCGCTCGCGCTCGATGGTGATCAGGCCGGCGCCTGCATAGGGGGCGCGGATGCTGATTTCGATCTCCTCACCCGGATTGAAGTCCTTCTTGTTCAAGGAAAGTTGCAGCTCGGCATTGCGATCGAGCGAGCGCGTGACGTTGCCTTCGCCGACGACGCTGTAGTTTACGCGCGCCAGCTCCAGACCGTCTTCATCGCGCAAGGCATAGGCGAAGTTGCCCGGCGTGAGCGTCGCCAATGCGAGCGAAGCGCCGGCGGCGGGCAGCGAATAGGATTCTTCCTTGAGTATCACTTCCTTCGCGCGCGACTCGTACTTGTACAAACCGTTATGCTGCTTCACCAGCACCGACAGCATCTTGCGCTCGATGCGCACCAGTTTGAGCTTGGCCACCGCCGTCTTCTTCGCCTGCGGATCGATTGCCAGGAGCGCCACGTGACGCGCGCCGCCGCGCTTGATGTAGCTCAGATCGCCATCGGCCTTGTAGCCAAGCAGATAGGGCCGGTCGGAGACCAGCGCCTGCGCCTCCGCGGCGACGCTGCGGCCGCCTTCGGGCTCGAACGCCTTGGCCAGCACGTGGAGCTGGTAGGTGGCCTGGGCATAGCGCTGCAACTCGAGCGCGATTTCGCTGTTGCCCTGCTCATCCGTGTCGGTTCTTTGAAGTTCGCTGTTGAACGTCTCCTTCGCGCGCTGCGGATCGAAAAAAACGTAATCGGCGTAGCTCCGAAACGCCGGATAGGCTGGCGTCAGCGTCAGATGCGCGTCGACCCGGCGCAGCGGCGCCGGGGTGCCAAAGAGATTCTGCACGTTGACTTTGAGCCTCAAATCCTTGGGCGATAACCAGCCCTCGGCTACTTCGCTCGACAGGCGCGCCTCGACTTTCATGCGGTCGGGCAGGAATTCCTGCACCTTCACCGAGATCGAGCCCAGCAACAGCGGCGGCGTTGCCGGCGTGCCGGGCACAGCCGAACCGCTATCGCGCGCGAGGTTCAATTTGATGGTGTAATTGCCGGTCGGCGAGCCATCCTGGGTGGCGTGCGAAAACTCCGCCATGCCGCCGGCGCCGAGTTTCAACTTCTCGCGGCGTATCGTCAGGCCGCGCGCGTCGACGACTTCGGCCTCGACCGGCAGGTCGGCCAGCTTCTGGCCCCAATCGACCGCCTTGGCGACGATGCCGATATTCATGGTGTCGCCGGGGCGGTAAATTCCGCGGTCGGAAAACAAGTAGGCGCGCAACTGGTTGGCGGCCCCCGACGTAACTACACCGCCGACATCGAAGCGCGAAGTGTCCAGGCTGCGCTCACCACGATTGAGCGCCAGGAAGCTGAGGTCGCCCGACTTGCGCGCCACCAGCACCACCGGCGCCTTTTCGCGCACCAGGCCCTTCAGGCTGGGCAGGCGCGCGCGTCCGCCGGCGTCGGTTGCCTGGCTCGCCAGCACGCTGCCGTTGCGCGCCCAGATTTCGATACTGACCCCGGGCACCGGCTGGCCATTGGCGATCGATTGCACGAAAACATCGCGTGTGCCGTCGGCGGCCAGTTTCGCCACAATCCCCAGATCGGTGACGATAACCAGCCGGCTGTCGCTTATCGTCCCGGGGTTGACGCGCTCGCTGCGCTCGTCTTCGCTGCCTTGTTCGCCACTTTCGCCTTCGCCCTCTCCCTCTTCTTCGGCATCGCGGCGCGGCGGCGCGACGTACGCTTCCTCCTTCGCCTGTGGCGCTTCGGCCTTGGGGTCGAAGCCGTGAATGCTCAACAGGAACACGCCGCGCCGTTCGCCGCCCTGGCCGCGCAGGTACTCGTTGAGTTCGATGGTTTCATAGTGGCTGCGCCCGGGCTTGAGATTCAGGCTGAGCTTTTTTTCGAAGCGCTCGCTCAGGTTGTCCGGGGTGATACCCGAGAGGAATTCGGGCTTGCTCATCGTGCCTTGCGATTGCGTTACCAGATGCTGCAATTGCAACGGCAACAGCCGGCCGATTTCGATGCGCACGCCTGGCAGGTCACGCACCAGTATCGGTAGTTTCTTCTCTCCGGACAGCGCCAGCAGCGAGCCTTTGCTCATGATTGCGAGTTCCGGCGCAAAGCGCTTGACCCGCAGGATCTCGTCGCGCACCGCGCCGAGCTGATAGCCGCCTGCCGACTTCAAACCCTTCTGCACGCGCACCAGCAGATAGCTGCCGGCGTCGGCGCGGAACTTGAAGGAATGGCTGTCGATGATCTCGCGCTCAGCCGGCAGCGCCTTCAGCGCCACGCGCTGCGCCTGCTTCAGCACCGCTTCGTCAATTTCGGCCGGATCGCTCCAGGCATAGGCCTTGCCTTTGCTCGGGTGCTCGGCCGGCAATTGCCAGGCGCTGATGGCGCGCGCCATCTCTTTCTCATGCACTGCCATGCCGGCTCCGACTTGCAGCAGCGTCTCGGGCTCGCCGTTCTCGCCGGTAACGACCAACTGCTTGAGCGCGGTGATCTCCAGGCTGTACAGGCCGGGAATCGCCACGGCGCGCACGGCTTCGCGCCCTGTCGGATTGCCACCACGCTGCGCCACCACGCCCTCGGCGACCCGCAGCGTCATGTTCGAGGTTTGCGCGGGAATCGGCAGCGCTTCGGAATGCACGGTTGCCTTCAGCCTGTGCTTGTCGTAGGTGACGGTCAGCTTCTGCAGGTTCTTGTCGCGCGCGAACGCGCCTTGCGCGGCGCCATCGGCGCTCAGCCCCAGGCGCTTTTCGAATTCCTCGGGTTTCACCGGGTGGGAGAAGTCGACGCCGAATACCGCCTTGCGCAGCGATACCTGAACGGGGTCTTGATAGAACTCGGCGCTGGCGATGGCGAGTTCGAAGCGCGGCGATTCGAACACGATGCCGCTGTTGCTTAACGCCATATGCGGTGCCAGGGCTTTTTCGCCGATGGTCACGGTGTAACGCATGCCGATCGGCCAATCCTCGGCGGGCGTGAATTCGAGCCGGTTCGGCGCTGCCCAGACCCAGCGGCCGGCCAGCGCCGGGGTCAGGTCGATGTCCTTGACCTCCTTGCCAACTTTCGCCAACGGCCCCGCCGCCGCGGAGAAATTCAACACCAGCGGCCGTGGCCCGCCGTCGCTTTCGATCGGCGTGCGCCCGGGCGGCGTTGCGCGGATGCTGACTTTCATCACCTCGGGCGCGTCGGGAATTACGCCTTCCTTGATGAGTTCGCTCTTCCAATAAGCGATCTCGTTCCAGGCGCCGCTGCCGGCTTGTTTGAGTTGACTCGCGCCCAGCCAGCCGAAAACGGCCACAAGCAAGGCCAGAGCCACCCAGGCCGCGCGTGCGGCGGCAAAGCGGCCGAGCGGCGCGGCTGTTTTTGCGAGCCAGGCTCCCCAGGAGGGCGGTTCCCACTCGATACGGCCCAAGAGCACACCGAGCAATCGACGCAGCGGCGCGATCAGCGCCCACAAAAACAACCCCAATTCCAACGCTATGCGGCGCACCACGGCATGCAGCTTTTTCATGTCGTTCTTCCGGTTATTTCAGCTATCGAATCCAGCAGGGACATTCTATTACTTTTGTCAAATGGCATTCTCGTCAGGCATAGCCTTTTCGTCACACGCAGCAGCCCGCTGCAGTCAAAACCGGATCAGCGCGCTGCCGTGCTGGTGCAGTCCTGCTGGCGCGCGTCTCCGCCCAAGTGCGCGGTCGTGAGCTTGGTCACTCCTAGCAGCAGCAAGACCGCAGCGGCCAACGCCAGCCGCCGGGGCCAGGGATTGCGACAGGTGTAAAGAATCGAAACTCGGTCGCTCATGGCAATTCCTGTGTTTTCCTGTTTGATATTCCCGTTCTGCCGGGATGCAGGCAGGAGCCCCGGGCTAGGGGCTGGGGACCGACGCCTTTCGGCATCACGTCGTGGCAAGCCACGCAAGGAACCCGGGACGACTCGGTTGTGCACGGATTCCAACCCTAGCCACCAGCCCGCGACCCCCGCCGGCCGGATCATTCGACGGTCGAGACAATGAACACCAGCAGCACCGACAGCAGGCTGAAGCACACGCCTGCTGCAAGACCAACCGCAAGAGTCTTGACAAAATCGGCCACGATGGCCCAACCGCCGCGTTGCGTTGATGCGCCTTGTGCATTCATTTGCTTCCTCCGTCTGAACTGCAGCCGACAACCGGCTGCCACGCTTCGCATTTAACAGGAGGACTGTGGCGCCAAAGGGCGGGGACAATGCAAAAGCGCCGATGAATTGTGGCGAAACAATGGCAAATTGCCCGCGGCCCTGCCCGCGGCCGGAATCCTCAGGTATATTCATCGCATTGGAAACATCGCGCGCTCGGCCGGGGCCCGCCCCCCGCGTCGGGCCGGACTTCACCTGCCGCATCGAGGAAACATGACCAGAAGAATCGCCGTCGTCGAAGATGATCCCGCCATCCGCGCGAACTATGCCGACGCGTTCAGGAAGCACGGCTACGAGGTGTCGGCGTATGCCGGCCGCATTGAGGCGATGGCGGCGCTCGCCACTCGCCTGCCCGACCTTGCGTTGTTGGATATCGGGCTCGGGGACGAACCCGACGGCGGTTTTGCCCTGTGCCGCGAATTGCGCGCGCTCTCCCCCGCGCTGCCGATCCTGTTTCTGACCGCGCGCGACAGCGACTTCGATGCCGTGTCGGGCCTGCGCATGGGCGCGGACGACTACCTCACCAAGGACGTCAGCCTGCCCCACCTGCTGGCACGGGTGAGCGCGCTGTTCCGCCGCGCCGACTTGCTGGCGCAGCCGGCACAAACAGAGGACATACTCGAACGCGGCAAGCTGACGCTGGACAAGAAACGCTTCAGCGTCGCCTGGGGCGGCAACCCTGTGGACTTGACGCTGACCGAATTCTGGCTGGTGCATGCGCTCGCAAAATTCCCCGGCCACGTCAAGAACCGCGACCAACTCATGGCGGAGGCGCACATCGTCGTCGACGACAGCACCATCACTTCGCACATCAAGCGGATTCGCGGAAAATTCGCGGCGGCCGACCCCGGCTTCGCCTGCATCGACAGCGTCTACGGCATGGGATATCGCTGGAAAGCCTGATGCCGCCCGCGCTCGCAAAACTGTTCGGCCTGCGCGCCAAGGTGCTGCTGGTGGCGCTGGCGCTGCTCGCCATCCCCTGGGTCGGTTACGACTACGTCAAGGAAATGGAACGACTGTTGCGCGCAGGCCAGGAGCAAAACCTGGTGGCGACAGCACGCGCCATAGCCACCGCGCTGCACGATCGGCCGCAACTCCTGCAACTGCGCGCACCGCGCCCCGGGGCCGAGGGGGCGGACAATCCGGCCACTTCGAATGAGGGCGGAACGCAACGCGTCGTCACCGGCACGCGCGCCGCCTCGGAGGAGATCCAGCAGATCATCAAGGGCCTGGGCCGGGCGGAGTCGCGCGTCTGGGCGGTAGACCACAAGCTCAACCTGCTCGCCATTGCCGGCAGCCTGAAGCAGGAATCGGCCGGCGCGCCTGTACCCGAGCCGGAGCCGGGTGCACTGGCCGCCGTTATCCGGCTGCTGCGCCCCCTTAGCGCGCGCCTGCTGCGGCGTCCGAGCGCGGATTTCGACGACGCGCTGCCTGAATCGGCCATCGCCGGCGGCCGCGAAGTTGCCAGCGCGCTTGGCGGCGTGCCGGCCTGGCGCTGGCGCAACACGCCCGACGGCGGCGCCGTGATCCTTTCCGCGGCGCATCCCATCTGGAGCGGCGAGGAAGTAGTGGGCGCGGTGGTGGTGGAAGAAACCACCAACGCCATTTTGACTTTATCCAACCGCGCGCTGGAACAACTGCTGACCGTAACCTTGATCGCTTTTGCCGTCGGTGCGCTGACGCTGCTCGCATTCGCCTCGCGCCTGTCGGCGCGGCTGCGGCGGCTGCGCAACGAAGCGGAAGCCGCCATCGACTCGCAGGGTCGTATTCATAAGCTGATCGCAGGTTCGCGTGCCCAGGACGAGATCGGCGATCTGTCGCGCAGCTTTTCCACGGTCCTGGAGCGGCTGGCGCAATACAACGCCTATCTGGAGAAAATGGCCGGACGCCTGTCGCACGAATTGCGAACGCCTATCGCCGTGGTGCGCTCCTCGCTCGATAACCTCAAGCTGCAGCCCTTGCCGGAAGAAGCGCGCGTTTACATGGAACGCGCCAACGACGGCCTGAAGCGCCTGGACACCATACTCACTCGCATGGCGGAAGCGACACGGCTCGAGCACACTCTGCGCCAGTCCGAGCGCGAGCGCTTCGATGCGCGCCTGGTGCTATCGGGCTGCGTCAGCGGCTACGCCAGCGCCTATCCGCAGCGACAATTTGAACTGCACCTCGCCGCGGAACCCGCCCCGCTCGAAGGTTCGCCCGAATTATTTGCGCAAATGTTAGACAAGCTGGCCGCAAACGCGGTGGATTTCAGCCACGGCGACGAACCGGTACGCGTTGTGCTGGAACACCAGGGGGAACAGGTGCTCCTCAGTATGAGCAATGCCGGGCCGCTGCTGCCAGAGGACATGCGGGGGCGGCTGTTCGAATCCATGGTGTCGGTGCGCGGGCAGGCAAGCGGCGACCCCCATCTCGGCCTGGGCCTGTATATCGCGCGGCTGATCGCCGAATTCCATGGCGGCCGGATCGCCGCCGCGAACCGCCACGACGGCAGCGGCGTGATCGTCACGCTACGCTTCCCGCTGCACGCCGCGGCGTACAATACGGCACCGCCTGCCTGACCCGAATCCTGGTCGGCGCGCGTCGAATTATTGCGCCACTTTCACCGGACTGGAGTTCCTGCTTGCACGTTACAAACGTTGAGCCCGGCACCCTGGGTCCCTGCCCGGTCGCACCCGATGCGCTCCAGGGAATCAGCCGCCAGCAGACCAATCCGGCGCGCTGGAACGGCCCGAACTGGGAAGAGTTTTGCCGCGCGGTTCGCGAGCGCGGCATAGAGGTGCGGGAAACCGTCGCGGCCCGCGCCACCTTCGCCACCGACGCCGGCGGCACCGCGTACGGCTTGGCGCACGGTGTCGTCATCGCGCGCAGCGCCGGGCAGGTCGCGCTCCTGCTCCAGGCCGCGCAACAGTACCGCGTGCCGGTCACCGTTTGCGGCGGCGGCCTGACCACCGAGGGCGAATCGGTGGCGTTCGGCGGCGTATTGCTGGACATGACCGGCATGAGCCGGGTGTTGCGCATCGATGCCGAGGCGCTGACCGTGCGCACCGAGGCTGGGATCTTCTGGCACAGCCTGGCCGAGGAACTGCGGCGGCAGGATCTCGACTACCTGTCGGCGCCACTCAACCTGACGTCATCGGTCGGCGGCACGCTGGGCGTGGGCGGGATCGACGTCAATTCGGCGCGCCTGGGCTGCAGCGCCGATCAGGCGCTGGCGCTGCAGGTGGTCACCCCCACCGGGGAAATCGTCGAGTGCTCCGACACCGAGAATGCGGAACTGTTCCGGCGGGTGATACTCGGTTACGGGCAGTTCGGCGTGATCACCGAGGCCACGCTGCGCGTGCGCCGCTATACGCCCTTGCGCATGCATTATTTCTACTATGCATCACTGCGCACCGCGATCGAGGATCTGCAGCTTCTCGACCGCAACGACGCCAGCGACTATTCGGGAATACTCACCATCATGGACAGCGCCGTGAATGTCCTGGTAGCCTTCGATTCGAACGAGCGCGAAGCGGCGTTCATGGCCAACTGGCGGCCGCGGCTGCGCGGTTACGGCGAGTTGGGCTTCGGCCTGCGCGCGCTGGGCCATTATGCCCTGCGGCCATGGAAACTCGGCGAAGCCTGGTATCTGTTGCAGCGCAAGCGGGAGCTGTTTCCCGAGTTGCAGCGCGCGGAATACATGCGCGACGGTACCATGCTCGAACGCAGCGTCGTGTTTTCGCGCGCGGTGTGGAAGTTCTGGGGCAGCCGGCAGATGGTGATTCCGGACCTTGCGACCTCGGCGCCCAAGTTCATCGAAGCGGTGGAGCGCGGGAACGCGGTTTGCCGCAGGTATTTTCCGCACTACACCCTTTACCTGGTCGGCATCAAACTGCGCCCCGAGCACCGGGCGCATTATGAAATGTCGTGCATCCCGCCGGACGCGGAAGGCTGGGCCTACGGCTGCGAGTTCGAACCACTGCTGGACGACGGGGTGTACAGCCGCGATTATCTGCAGTCGTTCAAGAACGAGATTTACGACATCGGCGTGGACATGGACGCCAGCTACTATCGTTTCGGCGGCATGATGAAGGGCTATATCCGGCGCGTGTTCGGCGATGCCCTGGTGGACCGGCACCTGGCGCTGAAGCGGGCGGCCGACCCGGCGATGATACTTAACCGCCACGTGATTTTCTAAGTATGTTTGGCCTTGCCAATCGCACACAGCAACCGGAAAAGGATTATGCCTCCTGCAGCGGCTGCGGCCTGTGCCTGCTGGTTTGCCCGGTATGGCGCCGCAGCCGCGATTTCGGTCTCACCCCGCTCGGACGCGCCAGGGCGCTGCAGCACGGCGCCGTCGCCGCCGACATAGCCGAATCGATCCAGAGCTGCACCCTGTGCGCCGCGTGCGAGCCGGTCTGCCCGGAGGACATCGCCCTGGTCGCGATGACCCTGGATCTGCGCCGCCAACTGGCGCCGCCCGCCGCCGTACAAAACGTGCCGGCGCGGATGGAAGATCAGGCGGCGCCGCCACTCGCGCCGCGGTCCTCCGCCGCCGCGGTGCTGTTGCCCGGCCAAGGGCTGCGCGCGCGCCCCGGCACCTTGGCGCGGGCGGCCACCCTCCTCGGAGGCGCGGGCAATCTTGCGCTCGCGGAGGACGACGGCTCGGACATCGCCCTGGCGCTGGAAGCAGGAGCCACGGTTCCTGCGCAGCGCCTGGAACGTTTTCTGCGGCCGCTGCGCGGATTGAAAACAATCGTCGCCGCGGACGGGCTGTTGCTGCGCCAGTTGCAGCAATGGCTGCCGGGATCGAAGATTGCGAGCCTGGGTGTAGCCTTGAGCAGCCTCTCCGCCGTGCGCCGCGCTCTGGGCGCAAGCGATTTGTACGTGATCGAGTCGCGTGCCTATCATGCCGATTACCAGCGCCTGGTGAAACATTACGACACCCTGCGCGCGGACCGCGGCTGCGCGTTCAACCTCGACTTGCAGCGCATCGCCATTCCGGCCACGGCGCGCAGTCTGGCGCAGAGGCTGGGGCTGGCAGAAATCGACGACCAAGTCCAGACCCGGTGGATATTGCAGGGGCGAAATGTCACCCGCATCGTCGTGGAGAGCATGGACGACGCCGCCGCGTTCGCGCAGGTCAGCGCGCTTCCAGTGGTGCATCTGGCGGATTTGGCGGATGATGGAACATCATGAAGGAAACCAACGCTCATGCGTTCCGTTGACGTAATCATCGTCGGCGCCAGCCTGTCCGCAGCCGCGGCTGCCAAGCGCCTGGTGGACGCCGGCCTGGAAACCATCGTCCTGGAGCGCAAGGAATTGCCGCGCCACAAGATCTGCAGCGGCATCCTGTCGCCGCGCGGGCACCGTTTCCTGCTGGAAAACTTCGGTCCGCTGCCGCGCGAAGCGCTGCACGAGCCTACATCGTGCCGCGGCGTAACGTTCCATTTCCCCAGCATGGTGTCGATGCCGATGGATTTTTTCGGCGGCACCACGCCGCATCTGCACCGCAAATACTCCGATTACTGGGCGATCAAAAGCAGCGGCGCGGAGATCCACGACCGGACCTCGTTTGCCGGGCTCGAGGACCATGGCGATCATGTGATCGTCCAGGCGAGAAAGAACGGCGAGCCGGTCGAATACCGCGCGCGCCAGGTGATCGGAGCCGATGGACCGAGTTCACTGGTGATCCGCTCCATCTATCCCGATTACCCGCAGACCATCCCCTGGTTCTTCGTCGGGCAGAAATTTCATGACATCATCGATTGTCCGCTGAGTCCCGATTATTTCCATTTCTGGTTCCACCCCGGCCTGGGGCATTACACCTGGAGCCACGCCCGCGACGGGCGCCAGATCGTCGGCGTCGGTTTCAAGCGCGGCGACAATTTTGCGAAGAAACACCAAACCGTGGTGAACTATCTTGCCGAAAAGCACGGCGTGCGCCTTCATCCCCACACCGAGGACGAGGGCTGCGGCGAGAATTTCGGACCGTCGCTGATCAACCGTTACGTGTTCGGCAAAGGCAACGTCCTGATTACCGGCCAGGCCGCCGGATTCCTCAACATGATCGGCGAGGGCATGAGCTGCGCTTTGCACGCCGGCGCAATCAGCGGCGAAGCAGTGGTGGAAGCACGCCTGCGCAACCGCCCGGCGCAGGAAATGTACCGCAGAATGATCGCCTCCGAAGTGCGCCGGACGACGGACCAGTGGAACCCGCTCAAGATCGCCTTCGACCGCCCGCATGAAGCCGACTTCCCGGCGGCGCTGATGGCCCTCGGCTGGCGCGACCGCGCCAAGGTGCTGCGCGACCTGTGGCGCTTCGTCGTGCTGTACAAGGAATTCAAGTGGGGCCGGCAGATATTCCGCGCCGCGATGCAGCGTCCGCTTATCGGCGGCTATTCGATGCAGCGCTGGCTGTAGCCGACAAGTCGATGCTGCGCGCGGCTGCGACCGCAGCAGCGTTCCGGCCGCCTGTTTTCTGCGTCCGCGGCGGCACTTTTTCTGTGCAACACCGGCCGAATGCGCTAGACTGCGCGCGGCTGCCGCGCACCATCGGGTGCGAAAGCCGCGCCGGTCATTACTCGCCGAGTCCATGAAAATTGCACGCGCTTTCGCTAAGCCTGGCCGCCCGGCGCCGGTCACCCCGCTGCTGAAGCGGCTCGGGCCGGGCCTGGTTACCGGCGCCGCCGACGACGATCCCAGCGGCATAGCCACCTATTCGCAGGCCGGGGCGCAGTTCGGCTACGCCATGCTCTGGTCGGTATTGTTCACGCTGCCGCTGATGATCGGCATCCAGATCGTCAGCGCGCGCATCGGCCGGGTCACCGGCCACGGGCTCGCGGCCAACATCCGCGAACACTACCCGGCTTGGCTGCTGCACGGCGTGGTCGGCTTGCTGCTCGTCGCCAATACCATCAACATCGCGGTCGATCTGGGCGCGATGGCTGCGGCGCTGCGCCTGCTTATCGGCGGACCATCGCACATCGCCATTATCGCTTTCGCCATGGTGTCGCTGGGGCTGCAGATCTTCATTCCGTTCCCCCGCTACGCGCCGATCCTGAAGTGGCTGACGCTGACGCTGTTTGCCTATGTCGCCACCGTGTTCGTGGTGCATGTCCCTTGGGGCGAGGTGTTCAAGCGCACCTTCCTTCCTCCGGTGGCACTCCACGCCGATTACCTGCTCACCCTGGTTGCCGTGTTCGGCACCACCATCAGCCCCTACCTGTTTTTCTGGCAGGCTTCCCAGGAAGTCGAGGAACAGCGCGCCGGACCCGGGGAGGAGCCGCTGCGCGAAGCGCCGGAACAGGCCAGGGTGCACTTGAATCGCATCAAGCTGGACACTTATGTCGGCATGACATTTTCCAACACCGTGGCTTTTTTCATCATGCTGACGGCGGCGGTAACGCTGAACCTGCACGGCATCACCGACATCCAGAGCTCGGCCGAGGCGGCCGAGGCGCTGCGCCCGATTGGCGGCGAATTCGCCTTCGCGCTGTTTGCCTCCGGCATCATAGGCACCGGCATGCTGGCCGTGCCCATCCTCGCCGGGTCGGCGGCCTATGCCGTGGCCGAATCGTTCCGCTGGCCGATCGGCCTGGGGTTGCGATTGGCCGAAGCGCGCGGTTTTTACGCCATCCTGACCGTGGCGACGCTCGTCGGCGTAGCGTTGAATTTCACCAACATCCCGCCTGTCAGGGCGCTGATCTGGAGCGCGGTGATCAACGGCGTGATCTCGGTGCCCATAATGGCGGTAATGATGCTGATGGCGGTGCGGCCCGAGATCATGGGGCGTTTCACCATCAAGCGCCAGCTCAAGATTCTGGGCTGGCTCGCCACCCTGATCATGGCGCTCGCGGTCGCGGCCATGTTCTACGCCTTGGGCCGCTCGCTGTTCTGATCGCAGGACCGGGCCGCGGCGGCACAAGCTGTGCGAAGCTTGAACTTCAGTTGACCGGATCGGCGCGGCTCACGCGCAGAAAATACGCCGTGACCAGGCTGCTCGCCAGCACCAGACTGGCGATCGCGGCCAGCCAGAAGCCCGGCGCACCCAAGGGCGTTTGCAGGCCGAGCCAGGCGAGATCGACGCTCGTCAGGCCGATCAGGTAACCCCCGCCCAGACCCACGCCCCACAGGGCAACCGCGTAGATCAGCATCGGCGCCACGGCGCGCTTGTAGCCGCGCAGCACGTTGACCACCACCGCCTGCACCGCGTCGAACAGGTGATACACGGCGACGAAAGCGATCAGCCCGGCGGCGACGCGGCGCAGCGCGGGGTCACCGGTGTACAGGCCGGCGATCCCGCCGGCGAACAGATAGAGGCCCGCGCCCGCAACCGCGGCGCAGGTGAACGCGAGCGCCAGACCGATGAGGCCCGCCGCGCGCGCCTGCGCACGCCGGTGGGCACCCAGCGATTGCCCGACGATCACACTTGCAGCGTTTCCCAGCGCGAGCGGCAGCATGAAGGCGAGCGCGGCGAGGTTGGAAGCGATCTGGTGCGCGGCAGAATAAAGCGCGCCCAGCCGCGCAATGAACAAGGCCATGAAAGTGAATCCGGTCACGTCGATGAGAAAGGTCAGGCCGATGGGCAGACCCAGGGACAGGATGCGGCCCAGCGCTTTCGCGTCCGGCCAGGACCAATGGGCGAATACCCGGAACGGCCGATAGCCGGGTTCGTACCAGCACCAGCACCAGGCGAGGACGCATACGATCCAGGAGACAAGCGTGGTCGCCAGCGCGCAGCCGGTGCTGCCCAGTTCGGGCGCGCCCAGATTGCCGTACATGAACACCCAGTTGAGCGGCACCTTGAGCGCGAGCCCGATGAGCGTCAGCGCCATCACCGTGCGCGGGCGCGAAATCGCGGTGGAGAAACTGTAGAACACGCGGAACAGGAGCGAGGCCGGCACCGACCAGGCAAGCGCGTGCAAATAGGCGCGCACCTTGACTTCCAGGGCGGGTTCGAGCCGGGCAACCGCTAGAAAAGGCTCAGGATAGGCAAACAGCGCGACCGAGAGGAGCGCCAGCGCGGCTGCCAGCCACGCGCTTTGGCGCAATTCCTCGCCGATTTCCGCGTGCCGGCCCGCGCCGTACATGTGGGCGACGACCGGCGTGAGCGCGAGCAGCACCCCCATCAACGCGACGAACACCGAAAAGTAAATGTTCGAACCTATGCCCACGGCAGCCAGGTCCAGCGTGCTGTAGCGCCCGGCCATGATGGTGTCGATCACGTTGTTGGCCATCACCGCCAGTTGCGCGATGAGCACCGGCCAGCCCAGGCGCACCAGCTCGCGCACGAGACCGCGCGACATACTCAGAACCGGGACAACGCGCGCTCGCCCGTCAGCACGCGCTCGATCGCGTCGGGCATCGCATTGCCCGGTCCCGTGAACGAGGTAATGCGGCTGCCGCGGCGCATGGCCTCGCGCGCATAGTACAAATGCCGGAAATTCATGGCGTTGGCTTGAATGCCACCTTGTTATACGGAACCGCTGATTTGTTCGTTCTTCCGCTGGTTCGAGTCTATTACGCTATGTCCCGCGTTGGCAAATCCCGGCACCGCCTGTCGCGAAGACCAGCCGCGCTTGGCTGGACGGGCCCCAGGCTCTACAATCCGCCACAGGAGTTCGATAACAGGCGGAGCCAGCAGATGTCCGATGATTTCGTCGACTATGTCATGGAATTGTTCGGGCCGTTCGGCACCGTCGGGGCACGCCGCATGTTCGGCGGCCACGGCGTGTATCTGGACGGCCTGATGTTCGCCATCATCTCGGCGGACACGCTCTACCTCAAGGCGGACGAGATGAACCTCATCGAATTCGAGGACGCGGGCTGCGAGATGTTCAGCTATGCGCGCAAAGGCAAGCGCGCCTCGCTCAATTTCTTCCGCGCGCCTGAGGACGCGATGGACTCGCCCGAGCAGATGCTGCCCTGGGCGCGCAGCGCCTATGCCGCGGCCTTGCGCGCGAATGCGAAAAAGCAGGTTGCCGGACAAGCGCAGGCAGCGAGGAAAATCGCGCAAACCATACTGGTGGAAAAGACCCGAGCCGAAATACCAGCCAAACCGGTGAAGAAGCAATCGGCGAGAAAAACGCCCACGGCAAAGCCGGCAAACAAGAAAACGAAGAAAACGGCCCGGCCGAAAAAAAAAGCTTGAGCGCGGCACGCGCAAATCAAGGCTGACGGTCAGGTTCCACACGCAGGCATCGCGGCGGGCTAAGATACGGCCTGCATCCAGCACAGACGGACAGCATGAAGAAGAAGCGCTTTGCCCGCCGCGAGGATCTGGGTCTGACGAAAGCCGAGTTTGCGATCCTCAGGCGCCTCGACACGCCGGGGAAGATCCAGGCTTACATCGACGCCATTCCGCAGAACTTCGAGGTCGGCGGCGAAACCTGCCTGTCGGTGCGCGAAGCGCTGAACCAGCGCCGCGCGCTGTGCATCGAGGGGGCCATGATCGCGGCTGCCGCGCTGTGGGTGCACGGCGAGCCGCCGCTGCTGATGGATCTGAAGGCGACGCGCGACTACGACCATATCGTCACGCTGTATCGCCGCAACGGTTGCTGGGGCGCGATTTCCAAGACCAACCATCCGGTGCTGCGCTGGCGCGACCCCGTGTACCGCAGCCTGCGCGAACTCGCGATGTCCTATTTTCACGAGTACTGCAACAAGCGCCACCAGAAAACGCTGCGCAGCTACTCGGCCGCCTACGATATGCGCCGACTGGATCCGGAGATCTGGGTGACGCAGAAAAAAAGCTGCTGGGATGTCGGCTGGGCCCTGGACGCCGCGCGCCACTACCCGCTGATCACCAAGCGCCAGACGAAGCTGCTGCGCTTGCGCGACCCGCTCGAACGCGAAGCGCAGAAACTGAGCCATCACCGGCCGCCGCGGCGGAAATGAACCTCGGCGCTGTGGGCGAAGGAAAAACACGGTTGGCCTGCGCGCGCGGGGCGGCGCTCGCGGGTCAGGCTTTGCGCCGATTGGCCTCCAGCCAGCCGTCGACCAAGGCGACCGTGCGATCGACCACGGCGGATTGCATGCCTTTCTGCGCCGCTATGGTCTGAACCAGACGATCCACCCGCTCGATATTGGGCGCGCCGGCCGCCAGGGCCCGCGCCGCGGAGGAGGGGCTGGCAAGCGATTGCGCGGCGTTGGCGTATTTCTCGAACGGCACCAGATCTTTCTCGGCGGCGCCCAGGGACATGCACAGCTTGGCCACCCAGTTGTAAACCGAGCGCGTTGCTTCGATGTCGGAGTGCACGG
>Ga0315281_10003836_pt1 | contig 21986 bp, 19 predicted proteins | sample YL17G07_0_MG_FD_204540 | JGI IMG/M metagenome (GOLD analysis project Ga0315281, IMG submission 204540) | Sediment microbial communities from Yellowstone Lake, YNP, Wyoming, USA - YL17G07_0 | ecosystem: Environmental > Aquatic > Freshwater > Lake > Sediment | place: USA: Wyoming | collected... | reverse complement strand
TGCCGGTGATAAACGAAAACGACACCGTGGCCGTGGACGAGATAAAGTTCGGCGACAACGACACGCTCTCCGCCCGCGTGACGAACCTTGTGGAGGCGGACCTTCTGGCGATACTGTCCGACGTGGACGGGCTGTACACCGCCGACCCACGGCTCGACCCAACCGCCACAAAAATAGAATTCGTCGAAGAAGTGGACGATGCGGTATTGAAGATGGCGGGCGATTCGTCCTCCCGCACGGGGCTTGGCGGCATGGCCTCCAAAACCCGCGCGGCGGCGGAAGCGGCGCGGTTCGGCGTTTGCACGGTGATACTGCCGGGGTTGAAAAAAGGCGCCTTGTTGTCTGCGGTGGCGGGCGAAGCCGTTGGCACGCTGTTTTTTCCCCACGCAAACCGGATGGACAGCAAACGGCACTGGATAGAGTACACGCTGGCTGTAAGAGGCGTGATAACCGTGGACGAAGGCGCCCGCGATGCAATCATCAATAAAGGGCGAAGCCTGCTTGCGTCGGGTATAATGAAGGTCAGGGGCGATTTTGGCTGTGGCGACGCAGTGACTATCGAAGGCCCCGATGGAAAACCGTTCGCAAAAGGGTTGACCAACTACGACGCCCGCGAAGTGGGGCAGATCATGGGGAAACACTCGAACATGATCGAGGCCACGCTAGGATATAAAGTTTACGATGAAGTGGTGAACAGGGATGATATGGCGTTGTAGCGCGTTTGCCTTTATTGCGTGAGCGGGTGGCTCCCAAGCCCCCCTGAAAAGGGGGGTGGCGCGAAGCGCCGGGGGGTTGCGGGAGGTGTAGGGGTTAAACCCCCGTTCGCTATCGCTCACTGCCCCCTTGTCAGGGGGCCTAAGAACGAAGGGACATAACGTGGCAGTCGAATTTCCGAAATCAGTCATGCTCGTTTCCGATGACAACCTGCGCAACCAGGCCATCATCAGGAAAACGGTCAAGGATATGCGGTACGACGACGTTAAGGCCGTGTCCAAAACGACGGAGGTCCTGGCCCTTATCCTGGACGGCGTGGGCGATATAGCCATCATTGACATGGAGAACAAGTCCCTCGATGGCGTTGAGGCCGTCCGCAAGATCAAGGAGGCGCGTCTCAAAGAACGCACGCCGGTCTTCGTTTCGTCGGAGGTGGCCACGGTGCAAAGGATCATGGAGCTGAGGGCCGCCGGGGCCGATGGCTACATTCTCAAGCCGTTAACGCCAAACGCGATACTCAAGCAGATCACCAACTCCGCCAACCATCGTGAACGCGAAATCATGAGCAAGTTCGAAAAAGAGGCGCAGGAGATCGCCAGCCGTCAGACCGACCTTGCCACAGAATTGTCCGCCCACCTGGAGCTTATCGGGCGGACCATCTCCCTGCTCCTCAGGGAAACCCGGGCTTTTTACTGGTTCGAACGAAACTTCATCAATATCGGAAAGCTTCTCCAACAGTCGGGGGCCGGGGCCAAGTCTGTCCCTTTCCTGGAGCAGGCCATTGCGCTGGACTCTGGCGCACACTTGGTGGAGGCTCACGACCTGCTGGCGGAACATTACGAAGCCATAGGGGATTACACCAAGGCCATCTTGCATGTACGGCTTGCGATACAAAAACAGAAAAAGGCCGAGCATAGCCACCTCGTCAAGTTCGGCGAGCTTCAGTTGAAGAGCGGCGACATCACCGCCGCCATCGAAACATTCAACAAAGCCGTCAGCTTCATCGAGGGGGAGCAGGGAGTCGCCACGAACACAGAAGGACTCTCGGAAAGCCTGAACCAGCGGGGCAAGGCCTACTACGATAAAGGAGTGCGGGACAACGACAAAAATTCCCTCAATCACGCCGCCAAGGATTTGCAACGTTCCACGCAACTGGCCGCCAATGTCCTCTCCGCCCAGTACAACCTGATGATGACGTACAAGAAATTGGGGGACGAGAAAAACGCCTTGGCAACGCTGGGCAAGATACAGTCCATCGAGCCGGACACCTGCGATGGCTGGCTGACGATTGCGGAAACCTACCACCAGGGCGGCGAATCGGACAAGGCGGCCTTCGCGCTGGGGAAGGCCCGCAAAGCCGCCGGAGCCGACATGGAAGCCCTCAGGCATATTGTGGACAAGTTCGTCGCCTACAACCTGTTCAGCAAGGCGGAGCAGATGTTGATTGAGCTACAAAAAGCCGCCCCGAAGGAAAGCTACGCATTCAACATGATGGGCATCCTTTACCGTCGCCAGGGGAAGGCGGAACTGGCCGTTGAGCAGTATAGAAAAGCGATAGAGGCGGATCCCGCCGACGCCGCTCTTTATTTCAACCTGGGCCGCGCCCTGGGCGATATAGGGAAGAAGGACGAAGCCATCAAGACGCTTCAAAAGTGCCTCGAACTTGACCCGGCCATGGAGAACGCCAAGAAATATTTGGAGGCGCTATAGCAGGTTGTTTTGCTTCCCCGTGGTCGCCTGGGGCTGTTGCCCAAATGGTTTTGATGAGAAAACGAAGATTATTGCGCTTCCCCGTGGTCGCTGACCACGGATTCCTGGAAGATTCGGCGAAGAACCGGGGTCAGGCGACCCCGGCGAAGCTACGATTTGCGAGCCCTTCGACAGGCTCAGGATAAACTCGGCGAAGCAATGTCGCCTCAAAGTACCCAAGGAGTTATGAATGAGCCGTATTCTTGTAGTGGATGACGAAGAGGGGATCCGTACTTCGATACGGCGCGTATTGGAGCTTGATGGGTACGAAGTCACCCTTGCCGCAGACGGGGATGAAGGGGAACTTCGTTTCAGGGAAAACCATCCTGACCTTGTCATCACCGATATCGTGATGCCCGGGAAAAACGGGTTGGAAATGCTGAGTAACCTCAAGGCCGATTTTCCTGATATGAAGGCTATCGTGATGTCCGGCGGAGGTGGGCAAACATCAGGTGCGGAAGACCTCGCTTTTTTGCTGAGCGTGGCGGAAGGGATGGGGATCCACCGGACGATAACCAAACCGTTCGAGTTGGCAGATGTCCTTTCAGCCGTGCGCGCCGCGCTGGAAGATAGTTCAGGCGCCTGATGCTACATGAAATCCAGGAAATATGAACTGACAGGCTCAATCATTTCCGACGAGTCGAGAAATCTTCACAGGATAAGAGCCGTCCGGGACATCCCACGGTTCGGTGTAAAAAAGGGAGACTTGGGGGGATGGTTGGAAAATGAATCCAACCTTTCCCATGACGGCGACGCCTGGGCTCATGGGAACGCCAAGGTCTATGGAAACGCCCAGGTGTATGAAAACGCCGAGGTCTATGGCGACGCCCAGGTGTACGAAAACGCCCAAGTCTATGGAAACGCCCAGGTGTATGGCAACGCCCAGGTGTATGAAAACGCCAACGTGCACGGCGACGCCTGGGTGTGTGAAAACGACAAGGTGCACGGCGACGCCCATGTGAAGCGCAAAGATAGAAGCGTAGAACTTCAAGAAGAGAGCCCACCCGGACAGGCCAAAGAGTGGCGTGATGATTATTCATACCTGGTTGGCCTTTTGGTTTTCATAGGCTCATGGGTATATTGCATTTATGCTTATGGTTTTCTTTTGGGCGGGGGGCTGGGATTGATCCCTTCGATAATCGCCGCAATCATAGCCACTGTGTTCTGGCCGTTTATTATTATAATATCGCTGGTTTATTGGGTTTTGCTTAATTGGAATTAGTTGCGCGGCGCCATGCCCCACCCGCCGCCGCCATAATGTTTCAAAAATGATTCGAACTTGTTGCAACGTCCCCAGGCAGGAAAGAAGAAAAAAAGCGCAGGTTTGAAACCCACCCCTACAACCCATCCTGTACAATTATCCCCATGCCGGATTGTAAGCGTAACCAAAACTTACGGAGCCGTAAATGCGCCTTGAAAAGGAAACGCTGGAGATAGCCAGGGAGATAATCTCCAGGACAAGCGAGAAGGAGCCGCACTTCTGGGAGTCGTCCTGGTGGGATGGGCGGGTCGTACAATGGCTGGCTAGCTCGCCGGAGATAAAGACCGGCGTGTTGCGGTTCGTGGATGTCTTCCCGGCCCTACGCTCGTCAAAGGCGGTTATCAGGCACCTGCGTGAATACCTGCCGGACACGGCCCTGCATCTTCCGGAAAACCTGCGGGTGGGCCGCAAGTTTTTGGACTCCGGCCTCATAACCCCCCGCGCTATGGCCGCCGCGATAAGGCTTGGCGTAACCTCCGCCGCCAAACGGTTCATCGCGGGGAATTCGATGGAGGAGACTGCGGGCGCCCTCGACAAAATACTGGGTGAAGGGATGAGCTATACCCTCGACCTTCTGGGCGAAGCCACCCTTTCCGAAAAAGAGGCCGACAATTACCGTGACAGGTACATAAGCCTCATCAAATACCTTTCAGCCGGGCGGGCGCCGGGCGACCCTGCTGTGGATGTCTCGCTAAAACTTTCGTCGCTGACGCCACGGTTCGACCCGGTATGCCCAGAATACGCGTCGCAAGAGGCCCGGCGAAGACTGCGCCCCATACTGCGCGCCGCTATGGAGACAGGGTCGAAAGTCAACATAGACATGGAGAATTACGACCTGCGCGACCTGACCCTGTCGGTCTTCCGCGACATATTGGATGATGATCAGTTCCGTAGCTATGACGGCTTGGGCATCGTCGTTCAGGCTTATCTGACCGACGCGGAACAGTCTCTGGACGCCCTGCTGGAATCGTTAAAATCGCGAGACCGCAGGGCCACCATCCGCCTTGTGAAAGGCGCGTACTGGGACAGGGAAGTAATCCTCGCCAACCAGCGCAACCTGCCATCGCCAGTGTTCATGATCAAAGAGGAGACGGACGCATCGTTTGAACTGTTGACATTAAAGCTTCTGGAAAACACGGACGTGGCCAACGTCGCGGTGGCCTCGCACAACGTGCGGTCAATCGCAAAGGCCGTGGCTGTGGGATGGGCGATGAAGGTTCCGCCGGAACGGTTCGAGATACAACAGCTTTACGGCATGGCCGACCCGGTCAAAAAGGCCCTAGTGGACATGAACGTCCCCATGCGCGTTTACGCCCCGTTCGGCGAGATGTTGCCCGGCATGGCCTACCTTGTTCGGAGGATTCTGGAAAACTCCTCCAACGAATCGTTTTTGAGAAGGCTGTTCGTAAACAAAACACCCGTCGCCGGACTTCTTCGCAATCCGGCGGAAGCCCTTGCGGAAAAGGCGAGAGCCAACACGCCCCGCAAACGCGAGGAGGCTGTTTTTGTCAACGAGGCGGAGCCGCAATTCCATAAGGATGAGACCCGCAAGACATACGACATGGCTCTGGAGCTCGTATACCGAAGGCTTGGCAAACAGTACCCCGCCGTCATCGGTGGAAAAGAAAGGCTTTCGGCGGAGACTTTCATCAGCGCCGACCCGTCCGACCCGTCGCGTGTCGTCGGCCACGTTTGCATGGCAGACTCGAAGATGGCGGCGGAGGCTATGTCCTCGGCGACATCCGCTTTTGGTGGATGGTCGTCAACGCCACCGCAGAAACGGGCGGATATCCTGTTCAAGGCGGCGGAACTCATGCGCGAGCGCAAATTCGAGCTGGCCGCATGGCAAACCGTGGAGGTTGGAAAGACGCGCATAGAGGCGATGGCGGACGTGGACGAGGCTATTGACCACATCCGTTTCTACGCGGAAGCCGCAATTGGGCTGGAAAACCCGAACCCTGTGAAAAGCAGTCCCCTCGGTGAATCAAATTACACGCTTTACCGGCCAAGGGGAGCGGGCGCGATCATCTCCCCATGGAACTTCCCGATGGCGATAATGGCCGGAATGACCGCCTCCGCCATAGCCGCCGGGAACACCGTGGTGGTCAAACCCTCCTCCAACTCCCCCGTCTGCGCGGCGCTGGTAGTGGGCGCGTTAAGGGATGCGGGCCTGCCGGATGGTGTAATAAATTTTGTACCCGGTGGCGGCGAAACAATCGGGACAGCCCTGCTGGACCACCATGCCCTGTCTTTCGTCTCTTTCACCGGCTCCTGGCAGACGGGCGCATGGATAGCCGGGCGGGTCGCGCAAAAACCGGAGTCACGTTGCGGTTTCGTCAAAGCCGTCATCGAGACTGGCGGAAAGAACGCCGTGATAGTGGACGAGTCGGCGGATCTGGACGAGGCGGTCAGCGGCGTGATCGCGTCGGCGTTCGGGTTTGGCGGGCAGAAGTGTTCCGCATGTTCCCGCGTGATAGTCCTTGCGGATGTTTACAAGGCGTTCACCGACCGGCTTGTAGACGCAGTGGCGAGCCTTATAGTAGGCCCTCCGTCCGACCCTCAATCGCATTTCGGCCCGCTGATTGACGAAGAAGCCGAAAAGAAAGCGGAAAACTACATCGTGTTGGGTATGAAAACGGCCAAACCCCTTATCGTGCGAAGAGCCATCGTGGGGCCGGGGTATTATGTGTCGCCCGCTGTTTTCGGAGACACACTGCCAGACAGCCGCATCGCGCAAGAGGAGATTTTCGGGCCTGTGTTATGCGTGATCCGCGCTGTCGGCCTTGATGAGGCTATCCGCATAGCCAACGGGGTGGACTACGCCCTCACCGCAGGAATCTACACCCGCACACCTTCAAACGCGCTGAGCGCCATCGCCCTCCTTGCGGCTGGCAACGTGTATGTAAACCGCAAGATCACTGGAGCCGTCGTGGGCAGGCAACCGTTCGGAGGATTCAAGAGATCGGGTTATGGATCGGTGAAGGCTGGTTCCGTGGAGACTCTCAAAGAATTGATGACGGCAAGATCGGTGACCGAAAACCTCTCCCGTCACGGGTTTTCACCCGACGTGGGTTGAGGTTGGGGAATTAGAGCCCCGCCTGCGCCGCTGGGACGGCGGCGTTACAAAACCTGATTGAGTCAGAACGGAACGGTTTTTCAGCGATATTTGAATATTTTAAAAAATCATGTAGAATATCAAGATAAGTTGCTTGAGTAATGTTCTGTAACAATGCAAAAGCTTTAATTCCGGGTATTTAAGCCCAACGGAAAACAAGAGTGGCTTTTGCGCCGGGGGTACGTTTTGGAAACCTCTTTCCAGGATCACGACAAGCTTGTCTGGGCCTTTGGAGGCGGCAAGGGCGGAGCGGGCAGGACCCTGCTTTCCACCACCCTTGGGATACTCCTCGCCAAAGAGGGGCGGGATGTCGTCATTTTCGACGGAGACCTGGAATGCGCCAACGCCCACACCGCGCTTGGGATGCGCCAACCGCAAAAAACACTCTCCGATTTCATCAGGGGCAAAACACAGGATATAAACGAGATCGCGGTTCCCACGCCCTTCCGCAACCTGCGGCTTATCTCGTCGTCGGGGGACTCCATATCCTCGGTCAGCCCATCATCATCAGTGAAAAACAGGCTTATAAAACAGGTCGGCTCCATCGCCTGCGCCCATCTTTTCGCCGACATCGGCCCTGGGCTGAGTTCCTGGCCGGTGGACTTGTTCCTTGAAGGCGATATCCAGGTCATTGTCATAACGCCGGAGCCTACGGCGGTGGAGACAGCCTATAATTTCATCAGGATGTTTATTTACAGGAAAATAAAAAACCTGCTCGGCGACCCAAGGCTTGAGGAGACGGTGAAAGCCGAATTCACAGGCATTGGAACCAGGGGGCTTAACGACGTGATGGAGAGGGTTCTGGAACTAGTCAGCGTCTCCGACAAGTCTGCGGCAGACAGGATAATCAAGTCCATCGGGGAGATGGAGCTCAAGCTTGTCGTCAACCAGACCCTCGACCGTCATGACAAACACATAGGCCCGGCGATCTGCGAGATAGTCAACAAGTTCTACGGGATCAGGATAGACTACGCCGGCTTCATCCCGTTTGACGAGCGCGTCGCCCTTTCCCTTCGGCGCGGCAGGCCCTTCATAGCCGAATACGAGACCAGCGAGACGGCGGCCTGTTTTAGCGTTACGCTCCGGGAGCTGTTAAACTCCGCCTCCGCCAGGAGCAGGAAACGCCAACTCAATTTCATGGCGTCGTAGCATGATCAGGAACGCGCGTCATCTGGACCTCCACGAAATACTGAACCTGCGCCCCGACGCCGAGCCGGAGGATATTGAACGCGCCTACCTTCACCTGACCACCATCTATAGCGAAAATTCGCGCGCCGCATACGGGGCGTTGTCCGATGAAGAGCGGCGGTGGATGGTCAAAAGGATACAGGAGGCTTACGAAGCCCTTATGATCCGCGCCGGGGCGGTGGCCGAGACCCGCCAGTCCGCGCAGGGGCGAAAACAGATATCCCAGTCTCCGGGGGTTCCGGTCAGGTCAGACGGGCATATTTCGGCGGGACAGGACGCATACAAACAGGGCCGCAACCCGCCCGGCGGCGCAAACCACGGTGGAGAACTGGCGATAAAAGCCGATTCCCAGCTTAGCGCCAAGGCTGTGACAGGCGCGCATCTTCGCAATATACGAATAGCCAAGGGCGCTACGCTTGACGACATTTCGGCGGCGACTAAGGTTAAAAAGTCTTATCTTGAGGCCATAGAGTCCGATAACCCGCAAAGGTTCCCAGCCCCGGTTTTCATGAAGGGTTTTCTCAAGGCGTACGCCAAAGCCCTCGGATTAAACCCGGATGAGATAAGCGAGAAGTATCTCCACAGGGAACAATAAACCCGTAGGACGCAAAAAACCCCGGCGAATCCAAAATATCGGGCGCGCCGGGGCTAAAGGCTACGCGTTGGCGTTGATTATCTCCTCGATCTCCGCCTTGGGGCGCACACCCACTACCTGTTTGAGCACCTTGCCGTCCTTGAAGAACAGGAGGGTGGGTATGGACCTGATGCCGTACTGGGTGGCGGTCTTGTTGTTTTCGTCCACGTTGAGCTTGCCGAAAACGACCTTGCCCTTATGCTGTTTGGCCATATCTTCTATCATGGGCGCTATCATGCGGCACGGGGCGCACCACTCCGCCCAAAAGTCCACAACAGTGAGCTTGGGCGAGTTAACCGCTTTTTCCCCGAAATTTTCGTCAGTAAATTGTTCCACGTTCTCAGACATCGCCGATCTCCGTCAAAAAAAACCGTTTCAATTATATCTTGGAAGTTTAGCCCCAAGCGCCCGAATAATCAACCGCGCTTTTCCGCCGCCACTCTGCGTCTGCAATCTTCCATCAAATCCTCAAGCGTTTTCGCAAGCGGGATCGTCGGGCGCCATCCCGTAACGGCGTGAAGCTTTTCGCTTGAACCGAAAACCAGAGGGTTCTCGGCGGGCCGCATCCTGCTTTCATCCGTCTCTCGCCTGATATTTTTCGATGCGCAAAAGCCTAAAAGGATGTCGTAAATCATTTGCATGCTCACCGGCCTGCCGGAACATACGTTGTAAACCTCCCCCGACGCGCCCCCGCGCAACAGGGGCGGATAGGCCCTTATTACGTCGCGCACATCCGCAAGATCACGCTGGGGGGACAAGTCTCCAGTTTTGATGACGGGCGCGCGCAGACCCGCCTCCACCCTCGCCATCTGCATGGCGAATGACGGCGCCACGAACTTCTCCCCCTGCCCCGGCCCGGTGTGGTTGAACGGCCTGGCCACGACGACGTGAATCCCCGGCGACTCGGCGTACTGCGCGCATACCGTCTCCAGCATGAGCTTGGACACGGCGTATGCCCCTTTAGGCTTGGCGGGTTTGCTCTCGGTTACGGGGTTTTCACCCGGCTCCACCTTGCCGTAAACCTCGGAACTGCTGACGCAAAGCGCCTTCGCCCCTGGCCTGGCCACCGACACAGCCTCCAGCAAAAAAAGCCCGGCCTGCGTGTTTATCCTGTGCGCATCCAAACGGCGCGCGTTTGCGTCCCCCGGAGCGGCAATGGCGGCCAGGTGGTATATCTCGTCTGGAGCGGTGTCGCGTATCAGCTTTTCCACGGCGGGGTAGTCGTCCAGCGCAACCTTGACATACGATACCGCAGACGGCCCGGACGGAGGGGTGGAATGGTATGTCCCCACAATCTCGTTTCCGCCTTCCAGGCAAAGGAACTCAATCAGGTGACGGCCAACAAACCCCGTTGCGCCCGTGACAAGGACCTTTTTCATCAATCGCCCCTAACCGTAACTATTTCTCTGACCTGACAGTAAGAATCATCGCAAACCTGGACTTTTCAGAGCTACCGCCCAGCCCGGAAAGGAAATTGACGCCGAACGATTCTTTATCCTCGTCATTTCCGCCGATAACCAGTGTTCCCGGATCGTCCACCAACGCCGAAACCGACGCGTTTTTCACCTGAAAGACGTTTGTCCCCCGCTCGTAAGAGCTCACTTCCGGCTCAAGGCTAATCATGATTTTGTTGTCCGGCGCAGTTTTGGCGGAGACGTTGAAACTGGTTCCCGCGTTTTTAAAGACGGTATTCGAGGTTATATAGCCGTGCCCCTGCCCGTAACGGATAAAATAATCCGTGTGCGGGACACTTGAGCCCACGAATATTCTCCCCTGCCTGTTCTCCAGCAGACGCAGGAACTGCTTTTTAGTCCCCTTCGTCCCGGACAATCCGGCGCCAGCTGACGCCGCCAACCCGGAGCCTTGGCCGGGAAACGACCCTATCATCCACCCCGTCCCATCCAGCCGCCATTTTATATCGGCGCCCAGCGATTTGACATGGCTCTCCTCGACAAACTCCACTTGCACCAGCATGGATTTGGGGGCTTTGTCCAGCCTGGCTATCAGCGCGCGTATCTCCTCCACGTTCTCATTCTCATCGTTTACGATGATGTAGCTGGATTTTTCATCCACCGACAGCCTGCCCTTTGGGCTTAGCAGAACGCGCACGGCGCCTTCCATCTCCTTGGCAGAGCTGTAATGAATTTCAAAAACCTCCACCACGCTCCCCGCATCCGCCGGGGTCAGCCAAAACAGGGCCACGGCCACGACGCATACGATAAGAGCGGGCAACCCCCGCCGAGGCAAAGCCGGAAATCGCGCCATATCTTTCAATCCTTCTTCCCGTATTCCGCCGTGGGCCAAAAACTTATCCCGCCGCGTGGGGTGAAACGCCCCTCCACCTTCAGCCACACCGGGTCGAGCAGTTTGACCAGGTCGTTGGCGATGCGGTTGACGCAGGCCTCGTGAAACTGGCCGGACATGCGGAACCCCATCAGGTAAAGCTTCAGAGACTTACTCTCCACGCATTTTTTACCAGGTTTGTAGTCAATGACAATCGCCGCAAAGTCAGGCTGGCCCGTGATGGGACACAGCGATGTGAACTCCGGGGCCTCGATATGTATCGTTGCTTGCGCGCCAGATGGATTTTTCGCGTCGCCGTAAAACGGGCTGTCGAAAGCCTCCAGCAGGCCCGCGTCCGGCTCATTGTATTTGACGGAACCTGCGCCAGCGCTCCTGAGAGCCTTCAGCCCCTCATAATTTTCATTCATGATAATCCCTCCATGACCGGCCCATCGGCGGCAAGCTGTGGCCTTGTATCCCGGCGGCGTTAATATTACTATAAATCAACATTGGCAAAACGCTCCACTAAACATGATATCCGATGATCCGTTAACGTCAGGCGAAAACCCGGAAAGGTCACGCAGGCTGTTTTTCGCGATTGACCCGCCAGAGGCGCTGACACAGAAGATGGAAAACCTCGTGCTGAAGTTTGACACACCCCCCAACCTCGTCCGGTGGGTGCGCGCCGGGAACATGCACATCACCCTCAAGTTTCTCGGCGAGGTGGACGAGGCGGCGATCCCGTCCATCGTGGAGGCCGCGCGCAGGGCCGTGAAGCCTTTTCCCGCGTTGAAGCTGGCTATCGAGGGGCTGGGCGTGTTCCCGAACCACGAACATCCGCAAGTCGTCTGGTTCGGCGTAAAGGGCGACACCGAGACGTTGCGTGAAATGGAACGCGCGCTTTCATCAAGCCTGACCGCGCTTGGGTTCCCGCCGGAAGACAGGCCATTTGTCGGCCACCTTACGATAGGCAGGGTCCGGAGCGCCAACGCCAGGGGGAAAATCGCGAGGCTGGTGAGACAGTACCACCGGTTTTATATAGGCGATACGGTAGCAAGCCAGGTTGCGCTTTACGAGAGCAGGCTGACGATGGAAGGCGCCGTTTACACGAAGCTTGAGTCGTTTCCTCTAACGGGGAAGAAAGCTTAGCGGGCCTGGGCCGTGGCGCCGATGAACTTTTCAAAATGCGCTTTGGACAGCCCACCCTCTATCCTGTTTACCTCTTTGCCACCCTGAAACAGGATAAACGTGGGATACGCCTTAACGCCGAGGGCTTTCGGGGTTTTGGGGGAAGCGTCTATGTCCATTTTAAGCATCTTGGTTTTCCCGCCATATTCGCCAGCGAAGGCATTGAAGACCGGATCGGTCCTGCGGCACACACCGCACCACGTCGCCCAGAAATAGACAAGGGTTTGCCCGGAACCGTTGTTTACCTTGCCCGCAAAATCAGCGTCGGTGACGCTCATGACCGAACCACCCAGCGGCATGTTTTTAGTCCCGGCCACTTTCGGCTCTGACGGCGCGGATATGTCAGGACGCTCGGACACTTCCGGCGCTGTTGATTTTGGCGGTGGGGCAGGAAATGAGTCAGTCTTCAACTTATTCCGGTATTTTGCCGGAACACCGGCTGGCGTGTCCGAGAAATGCGTTTCGCCGCTATCATCCGTCCACTTGTAAAAATCACCGCACATGCCGGGGCTGGGGCATAACATGACGACTGCGAAAGCCGCGTAGAACAGGGCTGGAACCAGCCGGGATGGGACACTTGGTGTCATAAACAAGCCATCATCTGGATAATGTTATGATTATAACACTAGAGCCAAACCCCCTATATGAAAAAGGATATCCCCTGCTCAGCCGTACCCAGGCGGCCAGGGGAAAGCGAAACCTCATCTAGCCACCGCGAATAAGGGAAGAAAAACTTTATTTAGAAAGAAAAACATAGCTCCGTTCATTTCAATCCTGTAAAATTTTAGTTTAGGACAGCCGGAGGCGCTTGCGGGACATGGAGCCTTAAAAAGGCTGAGCCACCCGGCTTTCCGCGCTGGAAGTGTATTTACTGTCATTTCAGTTGAGGGGAGCTTGTTTATGGCCAAACTGCCGATAGTCAACGACCTCGGCTTTTACGAGATACGGATGGAGTCCGTGGGAGGGTTCGGCGCGAACCTGGCCGGCAAGATACTCGGCGAGGCCGGTGTCCTGGGGATGGGGTTCAACGGCGCCAACTTCTCCAGCTATGGTTCGGAGAAAAAGGGAAGCCCTGTGAAGGCGTTCGTGCGGTTCTGCGACGCGTCGGTCAATGTCCGCGTCAACACCCCTGTCACCAACCCGCACATTCTAGTGATATTCCTTGAGACGATGGCCAGCTATCCCGGCATCCTCTCTGGCATAAACCCTAAAAGCATTGTCATAATCAACACTGCCATGACCCCCGACGAGGCGCGGGACAAGTTAAAGCTCCCTTACGGGACGTTGATAACGCTGGACGCCATGCGCATCGCGGTGGAGGAGAAGACCAGGGTCAACACGGCCCTGCTTGGGACTGTGGCGGCGGCGTCGGGTTTCATAGACCCAGAGGCTATAAAGAAATACATCGAATACAACCTCGGCAAGAAATATGCAAACCTCATCCCGCCTAACCTGAAAACATTCGACCGGGGCTTCGCCGAGTGGAAGAAAAAGGAGTTCGCGGACGACCACAAGTATCCGCCACAGCCGTTCCGCAGGGATGGACAGAAGGTCGGCTACATGAACCAGCAGATAGGCGGCGTGATCACGACCCCCGGCAACTCCATCCATAAAGACCTGACCGTGTCCCGTTCGGGCTGGGTGCCAGTGCTTATAAAAAGCAAGTGCACCTCATGCGGCGAGTGCGACATCACCTGCCCGGATTATTGTTTCGAGTGGGCCGCCCAGGCGGACAAGAAGGGCAAGATGGCGCAAACCCTTCAGCGCATCCACTACCAGCACTGCAAGGGTTGCCTGCGTTGCGTGGACATCTGCAAATTCGACGCGCTCGTCTCGAAAGTGGAATACGAGGTGGAGCCAAAGACGATAACCGAGGGATTTACGGAATAACTAGTCCTCGCCACGTTACCAGCGGCGTAGGGTCACTAAGGAGGCTTGTTTCATGGGTTCCATAACTGAAGAGAAAAAGGCAGGAGAGGCCAAAGGCGCCCCGGCGCAGGTGGTGGACTTCCTTTCGGGCAACGAAATGTCATCGCTGGCCGCGGCGCATGTCAATTTTCACTTGATGGGCTATTATCCAATAACCCCGTCCACCGAGGTGGCCGAAAACCTCGACGAGATGGTGGCCAACGGTAATGCGTTTGTGAAACTTGTCCCCGGCGACGGGGAACATGGCGCCGCTGGCATCTGTTACGGCGGCACGACGGCCGGCGGCAGGGTGTTCAATGCGACTTCGGCCAACGGCCTGCTATTCTCCATAGAGCAGATGCCGGTGCAGTCCGGCACCCGATACCCGATGGTGCTCAACCTTGTGTGCAGGTCCATCAGCGGCCCGCTGGACATACGCGGCGACCATTCCGACCTGGTCTCCGCGCTGGACGTGGGCTGGATAGTCATGATGGCCAAAGACCAGCAGGCGACATACGACATGATAATAATGGCAACCAAAATCGGCGAGTCTATGGACGTGCGCCTGCCGGTGATCGTGGCCGACGACGGATTTTTCACCTCCCACCAGAAACGCCGGGTTCATTACTTTGAAGACCGGAAGGTGGTGGAGGATTTCGTAGGCCCAGTGGCGCAGATAAACGTCTCCGTCAACCCGGCTAACCCGATCACCATCGGGCCATATATGAACGACCCGGACCAGATCAACAACAAAAAACAGCTTTCCATGGCCATGAGCGCCTCCGAGAGCGTCATCCCGAAGATATATGCGGAGTGGGAAAAACTCTCCGGCAGGAAGTACAACGTCCTTGAGACCTACAGGATGGAAGATGCGGATACCGCGCTGTTCATCCTCAACTCCGCCGCCGACACCGCGATGGAAGTGGCCGACAGCCTTCGCGCCAAAGGCCACAAGGTTGGCGTGATGTACCCCACCGTCATCCGCCCTTTCCCGTCGGAGGAAATACGCAAGGCTTGCAAGAACGTCAAGGCCCTGCTCGTTGGCGACAGGGCGGACTCCTACGGCGCACACGGCGGCAGGATGTACCACGAGGTCAAGTCGGCTTTGCAGAGCGATCCGGACAACAGGACGATGGTTATCAACCGCATCTACGGGCTTGGCGGCAAGGATTTTTTCTCCGACGACGCCAAGGCGATGTTCGAGCTTACTTTCGACGCGGTCAAAAAAGGCCGTGTGGAGATACCTTACGATTACATGGGCGCGGACCCAGGTGACCCAGGCTGGAAACCGGTTCAGGGCGCTCCCGCGTTGACCAAAGAACAGCAATCGCCGGGAATCCTGTCGGTTTTCAAAGACGAGAAGACGGGGTTGATGGAGGTCAAAGGCGTCAAACAAAGAGACCTTACCGCCATGCCTCACCGCATCACGGCCGGTCATGGCGCATGTCCCGGTTGCGGCATATTCCCAAGCGTCGGCACGTTCCTAAAAGGTATCGAAGGGTTTGTGGTTATGCTGTGGCACACCGGTTGCGGCATGGTGGTGACGACCGGTTATCCGAACACCTCTTTCGCCATAACGTACATACACAACCTTTTCCAGAATGGCGCGGCGACGTTGTCGGGCGTTGTGGAGATGTATAAAGAGCGGCAGAAGCGCGGCGAAATCCCGAAGGATCAGGAGATCACGTTCGTGATGGTGACGGGCGACGGTGGGCTGGACATCGGCCTGGGGCCTGCCCTCGGCGCGGCGTTCCGCAATCATAATCTCATAATACTGGAGTACGATAACCAGGGTTACATGAACACAGGCCACCAGATGTCGTTTACGACGCCTATCGGCCACGCCACTTCCACGTCCAACGTAGGGTCGGTCGGGCGCGGCAAGACGTTTGGGCACAAGGACTCGGCCCAGCTTTTCGCCGCGTGCCACATACCGTATGTGTTCACGGCGGTGGAGTCCAACTACAAGGACCTCATTCGCAAGGCCGCCAAAGCCCAGCATTACGCAAGGACCGAGGGTATGGTCTTCGGCAAGCTGTTCTCCGACTGCCCGCTAAACTGGCGACATGCCGACAACACGGGCCAGGAAGTTGTGCAGGCGGCGGTGGATTGTAACTTCTTCCCGCTGTACGAAGTGGAAAAGGGGAAGACCATCCTCAACTACGACCCGGAGTCCAAGGGAAAAAAGGTTCCCGTCACCGAATGGCTCAAGACGATGGGCAAGACCAAACATCTTCTTTCGCCGAAGTTTAAGGACATCGTGGACGGTTTCCAGAAAGAAGTGGACAGACGCTTCGCCCGTATCAAGGCGATGAGCGAACATCCGCATCTGTAAACGATGAAAAGCGATGCCGGGCGAACCTGTATGGGCCGCCCGGCTTTTTTTTAACGCCCACTGCCATCTGAACAGGCCGATAGTTAGTTTTTGCTCGCCGGTGGTCTTCTTGATCCCGGCGTCCCTCTTTCGCTTCCCCGTGGTCGCCTGACCACGGTTCCGTGTGACGAGGGTTAGGACCGGGGTCGGGCGACCCCGGCGAAGCTGGGGATTTTTTCTCCTCTTAGAAAGGAGACCTTTGCATAACCAGGAATTCAACGAGCCGAATATATTAAACGCAACGCGACAACTTCTTACCCTCTCCCTTGATGGATGATGGGAGAGGGCAGGGTGAGGGTGGTATAAATAATTGTTTTCAAACCCCCCTCACCTGGCGCTTCGCGCCATCCTCTCCCCGCAAGCGGGGCGAGGGTGAAGGCCGTCAGGCCCAGCCGCTGACTTACGCAAAGGTCTCCTTGTTAAGGGGGAGTTCGCCGAAGGCTCTCAAAAAATCCCCTTCCCTTGATGTCATGTTATAATCCCAATCATAATAATTTTAACGCCGAAACAAAATGCTTGAAAACACCGTAGTCCTGGTTGTTGACACTTCCCGCACTGTACGCCGGATAGTCGCCTCCATACTCCAGGAAGACCTCGGATGCAAACATGTCATCCAGAGCGAAAGCGCGCTGGAAGCCATGGATCATATCAAAAGCGGCCTGGTTCAAGTGGACTGGATATTTAGCGGGTGGGAATTGGAGGGGATGACAGGGTACGAGTTCCTGGAGAAAGTAAGGAAGAACCCCTCCACGGCCAATATCCCGTTTGTGATGATGACCAGCCACGATGATCGCGAATCCATAGTCAAGGCGTTAAACGCCGGGGTTACGGACTATCTCATCAAGCCTTTCACGCATGAACATTTCCTGGACGACGTCCAGCGCATCTTCGCCCTGCGGTTCCGCAGGACGCACCCGCGCTACAAGGCGCGTGACGCTAATCCCGTCGAGATAGTTTTCAAGGACGGGTACGCCTATCACGGCAATCTCATGGACATTTCCATTAACGACGTGTTGGTGCGGACCCCGCTGTTCGACAAAGGCATGACGCAGATATACGACAACGGCGACGTGAAAATATCGTTGCCCGGCGGAAACGTGTCGCTTAACGGGTCGTTGTTCCGGATGGAGCGGATGATGTCCAAGGACCGCACCGACTTGATCTATTCCGCGTTCGAGATAACCAGGATTGACAAAGCGAACGCCGCAAGGCTTGAGCGTTTTATAGAGGACCTTAAGAATGATATGGCGAGCATGGCCTAATTCCATTTCCACTTCAATAGTGCTATAATCACTTCATGAAACAAACCGATGAGGTGATGCATGTCACGACCACCGCGAGGCCAGGATGTGCTTGATAGCGCACTCCAAGCCATTGCTTCAGCGACTACAATTGAGCAACTACGACAAGCGCAGGCTGTTGCCCTCCCACTCCAATACGGCATGAGCTTGGAACAAACAGCACAGGCCATCGGATTGTCCAAAGACTGGGCGTGTCGTTTGCGTAACCAATTCATTGCGGGCAGAGTAGTAGGCGATAAAGGAAAGTCAGTGCGAGGGGGGCGGCATAGAGAGAGCTTCACCCTTGAACGTGAAGCCGAACTACTCAAACCATTCCTGGAGTCTGCCAGTATCGGCGGCATTTTGGTGGTCAGTCAGATCAAGCCCCAACTCGAAGCGGCGCTGGGGCGGGAGATGGCGCTGTCGACTGTGTACAAATTGTTGCATCGGCACAACTGGCGCAAACTGGCTCCTGACAAAAGACACCCTCAAAGCAATCCTGTAGCCAAGGAGGAATGGGAAAAAAACTCCCCGAAACGCTCGCCGAAATCCGCCAAGGCTGGGCCAAAAGCGAACCAATCCGGCTGATGTTTCAGGACGAGGCGCGTTTCGGGCGCATCAACGACGTGCGGCGATGCTGGGCTCCCAAGCCAGTACGACCGCTATGCCAAGCTATGATGACCCACGAGTACACCTACGCCTATGCCGCAGTGGAGGCCAAAAGTGGAGAACTTGATTCTTTGATATTGCCGGACGTTAACACCTACTGCATGCAACTGTTTCTCGATGAAGTGGGCGCGCGCCATCCCAAAGAGAAGATCGTCATGGTTCTGGATGGCGCGGGATGGCACACCAGTGGATTACTCAAAATGCCGCAGAACATGAAACTGCTACCTTTGCCACCCTATGCCCCTGAGCTCAACCCGGTCGAGCATGTGTGGGATGAATTGCGCGAAAAGAGCTTCCATAACCGCGTCTTCAATAGCCTTGACGCCTTGGAGGACCAACTCGAACTGGCCCTGCATGACTTAGAGGGCAATGCGTCAATGGTCAAGTCCATTGTGGCTTGGGAATGGATTATTAACGCTCTATTGATATAGAAATGGAATTAAAGAGCAGAAGATCAAGCCGCTAATCGCGCAACGGTTTCCACTTGCCGAGGCAAGACACGCGCAGGAATTGCTAGCGAAGGGAGGCGTGACAGGCAAGATCGTTCTCGTATGCGACTAGCAATCGCTTGAATCAGGAGCGCCGTAACAACCGCTCGCAACAGATTGCGCCTTGCGCCGACGCTTGCCGAATGGCTCAGGATGACAAATTGAATTCGATGACTTATGCGCCCACCGCTACGCCAGGCCGCTGACGGAAACCCCGATACCCTCCAGAAGGTCGCGCATCGGGAAACCGGTGCGCCGGGTGACGGCGGAAAGCCTTCGTAGCCTCTCCGCTGGCATTACCCTGTTTTTGAGAATGCGTTTTTCTATCTCCGTTTTCCGGAAGAACCCTAGCAGGTGGTACATGACCGCCGATGGGGTGTTGATATGCCTGTCGAGTATGGCGTGCCCGGCGATGCCCGCTTCGTCGAGCGCCATGAATGCGGCGCAACAAACTTCCCTGTCCGTGGACATGACGTATGGGGCCACCGCATTAAGCGCGTTATCGGTTCCGGTAACGCCAAGTATGTGGATCAGCTCCACCAGGGTCTTCCCGTAAACCCGGCGCAGGTGGGAAACCGCGAACTGCTCAAACCGTGGCCTGAACCGGTTGTAGACCTCGTGGGAGGCCTCTATCTGATCCCACGAATTAGGCGACCTGTCGAACCTTGTCACAAGCTCCTCGAAGGAAAGCTGGCTTGCGTTTTTCCTCTCAGACCCGGCGCCGGACGCGCCCTTGCCATTACCGTTAACCGGTTTGCTCTGGGCGCGGCTTCTTACGCCATCCATGAAATCCATGATCCGCGAACCTGTCTTGCCAGCGAAACGTTTCCATCCCCCTGTCCCATCGCCGTGAAAAGCGCGCGCGGACTGATTGCGCTTGGTGTCGCTAACAACCATGTTGTAGGCGGTGACGATCTTGTGAAATTTTTCGGTGTCGGAAAGGCTGGAAGCGGTGTCGGGATGATAAAGTTTGGCGGCCCTGCGGTATGACTGTTTAATGATTTCAAGGCTGGAACTCTCGCTTACGTCAAGGAGACGATATGCTTCCTTCAAGGTCATTTCCTGCCCATCGTCGTAAGACATTCCTTGAATCCCCTTAACGTCAAATTGACACTAATTATATGCCAATATATATTAATTTAGGGTTAAAACAATGTCAATGTCAAAATAATGACATCAACATACGGCATAAAAAGGATTTTTGAGCAATTCTTGCGCCAATCCGCGGGGAAAATGATATGGCTGATCGCGTTTGAAGCAAACCTGAAGTCAAAGCGATGTTGGAAGTAAATATCCTTGTAACCGTTGAAGCGGCTTTAAGACAATCCGTATCGAACAGCAGGGTGACGCCGACATTGCATCGGCGAAAACGTCACAGCGAAATCTTCTGATACATTAAGAACACGATAAACCCGCAAACTACAGTAGTTAACATCCCCCTGATACCACTTCAACTCCTTTAGAGAATCCCGGATTTCAACCAATAAATATCATTTTTATTATCACAATCCATCCGAGGGCTACAGCCGCCATCGTAGAAATACCAAAAGCCCGAACCGCCATCACCTGATTATGCTTTGACATTTTTTTCTCCTTCAATTTCCTGTTTGCTTTAAGCCTTCAACCTTTCAAGTTGCAAAGCCGATACCATAATGCAATTAATGTTTTTTCAACTAAATACAACAGCTCCGCCAAATAGTGTTCATTGGAGGACTTTCCAAATGTCCTTAAAACGGACACAGTGTCCTGAAAACAGCCTGGTGGATGCTAATCAAATCGGGACGCAAAAAGAAAAACGCCGGGAAGACGGATCATCCCGGCGCTTTATTTAGACTTGAAGGCTGGAAGGGTTTTTACCCTACTTTTTACACGCGTCCTTAAAGTCGTTTTTGCAAGCCTCTGCGTAGTCCGCCTCGGCCTTTTTCATGTCGCCCATTATCTCGTTGACCTGGGCGCGGAGGGCATACGCTTCGCCAAGCTTCGGGTCTATTTGAATGGCCTTGTTCACGTCGGCTACGGCGTTATCAACGTCGCCCATATCCTTCTTGGCTTTGCCTCGGAGCGCATAGGATTTGGCGGATTTAGGGTCGGCGGCGATGGCCTTGGTGGTGAGTTCTATGACCTTGATATGTTCGGAACTCCCATAAGCCTTGCGCGCCTCGTTGTATATCTTTTCCGCCTCGCCGCCTGCGGGAGCCGCAGTGGGCGAGCCAGCGGCTGGTTTCTTCGCTCCTGGCGCCTCAAACGCTTCGGCTCTTAAAGCCGCTGTAGAGATGACGAACAGGGCGCAAAGGACAAGCGAGCGTGTGATTACGCGCGTATGTTTGCGGCCATCGGAATTTTTCAAATCAGTCACTTTATTGAACCTCCTCTGGATGATAAAACGCTTGATGGCGAGGTGTATAACGCCGGACCCCGGCGGATTTGAGAAACACCTTCGCCGCTCATTATAGCGCCATTAAGAATCTAACCGCCAAGCGCCAATCAGTCAATAAAAACCGTCATATCCATATGCATGGGCATGGCCGCGCCGGGAAGGGTATGGAGGCTATTTCTTCTCCAGGCTCGCCAGCCTGCCGTTGATGGCCTTTTTCGCCTTCTCTGCGTTCTTTTTAAGCGTCCCGCCGGATTTGGCGCCTGCGATAACGGAATCCAGGGCCTCGGCGATTTCCTGGAGTTTCTCTTTTGACTTTATGGATTCAAAAGGCTTCATGCTTGCGCCCTGCTCGGTTAAATCCACGTCGGAAAGCTCTTCGACTCTCTCCATGGCTTCTTTCACGGAAAGTTTGACCTTTTTCGTGGGAGGGGCGGGCTTTTCAGTTTTCGGCTCTGGCTTGGCGGTTTCCTTCACGTGCGCTGGCTCTGCCTTTAGACTCTTGGCCGTGGCCGCCTCTTTGGAAGCGAAACGGTTGAGCGCCGCTGTCTGCCTGTCCATAGCGACGGCGATTTCCTTGTTGGCCTTTGCAATAGCGTCAAGCGAGGATTTTAAACGTTCGTCTTCTTTGCCTGTGTCTTTTGGAGCTTGAGCGATAAACTGCGCCTCGGATCGAAGCCCGATTTTTCTGGCGATGGCCGAATACATATCCGTGGCCATCATCGCAAAAACCGTCGCCACAGGCGCGGCAATGACGATGG
>Ga0315281_10003835_pt1 | contig 21988 bp, 24 predicted proteins | sample YL17G07_0_MG_FD_204540 | JGI IMG/M metagenome (GOLD analysis project Ga0315281, IMG submission 204540) | Sediment microbial communities from Yellowstone Lake, YNP, Wyoming, USA - YL17G07_0 | ecosystem: Environmental > Aquatic > Freshwater > Lake > Sediment | place: USA: Wyoming | collected... | reverse complement strand
ACGCGCACCCTTGGGCGCGCCCAGGAACTTCGGCACCTGGCTGACGATGATGATCATGCCGACGCCGCTCAGGTAGCCGCTGACCACGGGATACGGCATGTACTTGATGAGGGTTCCCAGGCCGACAGCGCCGAATATGGCCTGCATCACCCCGCAGAGGAGGCCGATGACGGTGAGCATGAGCACGACCGACTCCGGGGTTGCGCCCCCCTGCAGCAGTTCGATGGCAACCGCGGACAACACGGCCGCAGCCGGGGCGCAGGGCGCGGTGATCAGGCGGTTGGTGCCGCCAAAGGCGGAGGCGACCAGCCCGAGCGCGGTGGCGCCGAGAATGCCGGCCAGCGCCCCCTGCGCGCCATAGCTGCCGCCCAGTGGAGAAAAGATCGCCACGCCGAACGCAATTGCAGAGGGCAGCGCGACCAGCATCGCCGCCAGTCCGCCCCACACGTCACCCGCCAATCCGCCGGTCTTTGTCATCGTCATGGGTCCGCCGTTATTCTAGCGCGCGCAGGAAGCGCGTGCGGCAGGATTTTTTCAGCCGGTTCCGCATTGGGGCGAAGGGATTCCGAAAAATAGCCGCTGACGGTGTCCTGGCATGCGCCCGCGTCCGGTTGCCCGGAACAAGCTTTCCCGTCGAATATCGAAGGCGGCGTGGCGAGACGCCGCCGCGGCTGGCAGGTTCGGCGCATTTGCCCGACAATCGGGCCTTCGGATTCCCGCCTGCCCGCCATCGCACCCCGTTCGAACGTTCCTGACGCGCTTCTGCTGCTCGGCCCGACCGCCAGCGGCAAAAGCGCCTGCGCGCTCGAAATCGCCGAGCGCCTTTCCTGTGAAATCGTGAGCGTCGATTCGGCTGCAATTTACCGGGACATGAATGCCGGCACCGCGAAACCGGCGGCTGCGGCGCGATCACGCGTTCCGCATCATCTTGTCGATATCGTCGATCCGGCCGGCCGCTATTCCGCGGCGCGTTTTCGCGCCGACGCATTGCGGCTCGTCGGCGAGATCAGGTCCCGCGGCCGCCTGCCGCTGCTCGTCGGCGGCACCATGCTCTACGCCAAGGCGCTGCTGACCGGCATCGATCTCCTACCGGAGGCCGACCCCGAATTGCGGGCCGCGATCGATCGCGACGCCGGGAAACGCGGCTGGCCGGCGCTGCACGCCGATCTCGCTGCGGCCGACCCGCCGACTGCGGCGCGGATATCGCCAAACGACGCGCAGCGCATCCAGCGGGCGCTCGAAGTGATCCGGTTGACAGGTTCACCGATGTCGTCCCTGCTGGGCCAGGCGACGGCCGCGGCCGGGTCTGGCGCGAGGGCCGCCGGCGATCGCGGATTTCTCGTGATGGCGTTGTTGCCGAGCGACCGCCTGCAACTGCATCGCCGCATCGAGCGGCGCTTCGATGCCATGCTCGAGGCCGGCCTGGTTGACGAGCTCAGGCATCTTCGCGAACAATACGCGCTCGAACGCAATTTGCCATCGATGCGCTGCGTCGGCTATCGGCAGGCGTGGGAATACCTGGAGGGCGAGATCGACCGCGACACCCTGCGCGAAAAAGGGCTGGCGGCGACCAGGCAGCTGGCGAAAAGGCAGCTCACCTGGCTGCGTGCGATGCCGGAACTCACGGTGTTCGACTGCCTGGAACGCGATCTGGAAAAACACGTGGCGGCTCACCTGCAACCGATTTTCGCGGACCGATGAAACCGGCTCTCCCGCCGTTTGTCCTGGTTCACGGCGCGTGGCACGGCGGCTGGTGCTGGTCGCGGGTCGCCGCGCTGCTTCGGCACGCGGGACACGCAGTGCTGACGCCGACGCTGACCGGCCTCGGCGAACGCGCGCACCTGCTGGCTCGCGGGGTCGATCTCGCTACGCACGTCACCGATATCGCCAACGTTTTTGCGGCGGAGGAAATCGAGGGCGCGATCCTGGCCGGGCACAGCTACGGCGGCATGGTGATCACCGGCGTCGCCGACCGCCTTGCCGGAACGCCGTCGATTTCCCGGCTCGTCTACCTCGATGCGTTCGTGCCGCGCCACGGTGAAAGCTGGGCGGACTTTCATTCGCCGGAAGTGCGCGAGGCGACCACGGCCAACGCGCGCGATCACGGGGAGGGCTGGTGGATTCCGCCGCGCAAGGCCGCCGGCTTCGGTGTCTCCGACCCGGAGGATGCGGCGTGGGTGGACAGGCGCATGACGCCACAGCCGTTTTCGACGTACATCCAGCGGCTGGAACTCCCGCACGGCGGCGCCGGGAATTATCCCTGCGCCTACATCGACTGTGCGAGCCCCGCCTCGCCTTCGTTCCTGGAAACCAAAACCCGCATTCGCAACGACAGCCGGTGGCAATACTACGCGCTCCCCACCGGCCACGATGCAATGGTCACCATGCCGCGCGAGCTCGCGGAAATCCTGATTGGCCTGGCGGCGGAAGACCGATGAAACCCTCCATCCTTGCGCTGGCCGCAGACCTTGCGGCGGGCAGAAGCAGCAGCGCCGAGCTGACGCGCCAGGCGCTCGACCGGATCGACGACCGCGACGGCGAGGGCCGGCGCGCCTTCATCACGGTCTACCGTGAAGCCGCGCCGGCGATGGCCGAAACCGCCGATCGCCTGCGCAAATACGGCGTGGCGCCGACGCCGCTCGCGGGCATTCCGCTGTCGCTCAAGGATCTTCTCGACGTTCGCGGCGAGGTCACGCGCGCCGGATCGGTGGCGCTTGCCGATGCGCCGCCCGCACTGCATGACGCAGTCATCGTCGCGCGCCTGCGGGCTGCGGGCGCCGTATTCGTCGGCCGCACCAACATGAGCGAGTTCGCGTATGGCGGGCTCGGAACCAATCCGCACTTCGGAACACCCGGCTGCCCGGCTGACCGCTCGCGCGTCCCAGGCGGCTCATCTTCCGGCGCAGCCATCTCGGTCGCCGACGGCATGGCGGTCGCGGCGATCGGCACCGATACCGGCGGCTCGATCCGCATTCCCGCGGCGTTTGCGGGCGTGGTCGGATTCAAGCCGTCGCAACCGCGGGTGCCGCGCGACGGTGTTTTCCCGTTGTCATGGGAGATGGATTCGGTGGGCCCATTGGCGCCGAGCGTGGCCTGCTGCGCAATCATCGACGCAGTGCTCGCCGGCATCGTGCCCGGGGTCCCCGCACCGCGGCCGCTGAGGCTCGCCCGCTTTGCCCTGCCGAAAGCGCCGTTCCTCGATGCCATGGACCGCACCGTTGCGGCCGCCTTCGCGGCCGCGCTCTCCAGGCTGTCTGCGGCAGGCGCGCGCATTGAAGAGGTCGCCATGCCGGAGGTCGACGAGATCCTGCCGATCAGGCTGTTCATCCCGGTCGAGGGTTACTCGCATCATCGCGAAACGCTGGCGAGGCGCGGCGATCAATACGATCCTTTCGTGCGCATGCGCCTGGAGGACGGTGCAGCAGTCCTCGCCTCCGAATACATCGAGCTCAAGCGCTACCGGCGCGCCATGATCGAGCGCTGCGCGGCGATCACCCGCGGTTTCGATGCGCTGCTGATGCCGACGGTACCGGTGGTGCCGCCGAAAATATCCGAGGTACGGGAAAAACAGCCCTACCTCGAGCAGAGCGCGCTGACCACGCGATTCACCTCGATCGGCAACTGCCTCGACCGCTGCGCGATTTCGCTGCCGTGCCACGCACCGGGTTCACTGCCGGTCGGCCTTTCGCTGGTCGGCGAACACGGCGCGGACCGCGACCTCCTCGCCATCGCTTTGTCGGTCGAAACCGCGATACTTGCCGGCTGATCCGGGTACCGGTCAGCGGGATCCCGCCGTGGCGCCCCCCTTGATGCGGCGGGTGACCGCCTCGAGCGTTTCGCGGGCTGTCTCGGCGTACGGTCCGCCCAGAGCCACCGCGCGTTCCGCCAGCGGCAGCGCCTCGGTGGCGCGCCCCTCGTCGAGAATGGTCTGTGCGAGATTGTTGTAGACGACGGCGGCGTCCGTATGGGTTTCCGCGAGGCGCCGCAGCACCGTTTCCGCCTGTTTCAGGTCGCCGAGCGCGTAATGCATGTTGGACAGGCCGATCCCTGCGCCGAGGCTTGCCGGCCAGCGCGCGAGCATCGCGGCGTACGCAGTGCGCGCAGCCTGCTTGTTGCCGGTGTGTTCCAGCGCGACCACCGCCTTGAGATATTGCGGCTCGGTCGCGGTCGCCGGGATGCGGTCCGGCGGGGCCGTCACCATCGCCCAGTAGTCGCTTTCCTTCCAGGTGTATTCAAGCACCGGGAACGGGATGAGCAAGCGGCGCTTCTCGCCGGATCGCAGCACCAGGTCGCCTTCATTCAGGTCGTAGCCCACGGCAACCGCGTAGTGCCAGATCGAAAACGGCCACACGCCATAGTCCTGCAGCAGGATCACCGGGAATCCTGCGGCGATTTCACGCAACACGTCCTCGAAGCGAGGCGCGAGTTGGAACGCAACCATGCCGTTGCGCCGGGCGGAAGCGAGCATCTCGATCTGCAGGCTGCCTTCACGCGCCGGAAGGTAGACCTGCGATACCAGGTCGTCCGGCGTCACCCCCGCGCCGAAATGTGCGAGCGAAGTCGCCAGCGCCGCGGGACCGCACTGAAAATCCTGTTGTGGAAAAAATGGAACGCCGGTGATTTCGGCAATCGGCGCCAGCCCGGCAGGCCGGTTCAGGCGCATTTCCTCGGTCTGAGGGATGATCAGCGCGCAACCGGAGACAAGTATTCCGAGAAGGCAGCAAACGCTTGAAACAAAAACGCCCGCACGGAGGCGGGCGCTGTCAAAACGCGTCACGCGGACGCGCAATTATTTCCAGTAGTACCAGATCACGAGTGCAAGGACGACCACCGCCGCCCACGCCCAGCCGTTGCTGCTGCTGGCGCCGGCAGGCAGGGAATCGATCTGGTTGGCAAGGCTCCCGACTTCGGCGTCGGTCATCGCCGCCACGCGGTCCCTGGCGGTGCTGGCGTCGATGCCCATGGCCTGAATCTGGCTTGCGACATCAGCGCGGTTGATGACATTCAGGACCATCTCGCGGTCGGCCTGAGCGCTGGTTCTCGTGCTCACCTGGTCCGTTGCGACCATGCCGGCCTGAATCGACTGGAACGGCAGCATCAGCAAAGAAACGATCAACAGGCGGCTAATCATTTTCATAAAGCCTTGCTTCATTTATTCCCCCTATGGCGATTGAGACGAGAATCGGACTGTCGGGCAAGCACACAGAAAACCACCCGTGCGGCGGGAACTGTAATCCGTGCGATTTTTCAAGTCAAGGCGCGCGTCTGCTGCGGCGCAAACACGGTGGTCAGGAAAATTTGACCAGCGCGCGGCCCACGTATCCGCCTTCGGCCAGCCGCGCGCAATGCGCCGGCAGTTCGTCGAGCGTAATCGTGTGTCCGATGCGGTCCAGAAAACGGGGGTGCAGATCGCCGGCAAGGCGCCGCCAGACCTCGGCCCTGAATTCCGGCGGGTTGTCGGAGTTGACGCCGATCAGGCGCACGCCGCGAAGGATGAAAGGGAATACCGAGGTGCAGAACTCATGCCCGCCCGCGTTGCCGAAGCTCGCGATCACGCCATCCTTTTGCATGCTTCTGGTGAGCCACGACAATTGCTCTCCGCCTACCGAGTCGAACGCCGCGGCCCACAGCGTCTTTTCGAGCGGCCGCTTGCCCATGTTGAGCTGGTGCCTGGAGATCACCTCCGCGGCGCCCAGCGCCTTCAGATACTCAAAGCTCGATTCCTTGCCGGTGAGCGCGGCCACCTGATAACCCTTGTTCGCGAGGACGTCGATGGCAATGCTCGCGCAGCCGCCGGTGGCGCCGTTCACCAGCACCTTGCCGTTTTCCGGCTGCATGCCGTTGAGCTCGCACAGCATGATCGCAATGGCGGCGGTGTAGCCGGCGACGCCGAGCGCACTCGCCTCGAACAGCGTGATGCCCGGCGGCAGCCGGAGCACCATGTCCCCCTTGACGCGCAGCAGGCCGGAGAAGCCGCCGTCGAAGCGTACGCCGAGCCCCCAGCCATGCACCGTGACTTCGTCGCCGGATTTGAAACGGGGGTCGCCCGACGACTCGACGACGCCGGACATGTCGATGCCACCGATGCACGGAAAGCGCTCGATGATCCTGCCCTTGCCGGTCACCGCGAGCGCGTCCTTGTAATTGACGCTGGCGTAGGCGGTCCTGATCACAACGTCGCCCGGATCGAGTTGATCCAGGGTCTCGGTCACGATGCGGGCCGCTGCCCTGCCGTCTTCCTGAAATATCCTCAATGCCCTGAACGTCGCCGCCACGGTCCTCTCCGGTAACCAGCGCGCGGCAGCCGCCGCGCCCCGTCAAATAACGATGGCTTGGGCGGCGCCAACGGCGCGGCGCTCGATACGGCCGATTTGCCAGGCGGTCTCACCCTGTCCGGCGAGGAATTCCAGCGCCGGCTGAAGATCCTGCGGGGCCACTGCGACGACCATCCCGATGCCGCAATTGAAGACGCGGTGCATTTCCCGGTCTTCAACGCCGCCCTGCTGCTGCAACCAGGAAAACACCGGAGGCAGAGGCCAGGCACTCCTGTCCAGGACCGCGGCGAGATCGCCCGGGAGCATTCGCGGCACGTTCTCCAGCAGGCCGCCACCGGTAATATGCGCCATGCCCTTGACCGGGATCTTCCGCATCATCCCCAACAGGGGCTTGACGTAGATATGCGTCGGTTCGAGCAACACCTCTCCCAGCGGCCTGCCGTGAAAATCCGCCCCGAGATCGGCCTGCGCCCGATCCAGGATCTTCCGCACCAGGGAAAAGCCGTTCGAATGCAATCCCGACGAGGCGAGCCCGAGCACGCAATCGCCGGGCCGAATCGCCGAGCCATCGATGATATCGGCCTTCTCCACCACGCCGACCGCAAATCCGGCAAGGTCATATTCATGCGGCACGAAGGCGTCCGGATGCTCCGCGGTTTCGCCGCCGATCAGCGCGCAACCCGCAATCTCGCACCCGCTCGCGATGCCCTTGATGACCTCCGCCGCGACCTCGACCTCGAGGCGCTCGCAAACGAAATAATCGAGAAAAAACAGCGGCTCTGCCCCCTGCACCAGGATGTCGTTGACGCTCATCGCCACCAGGTCGATGCCAATGGTGTCGTGGCGCTGCATGCGAAACGCCAGCTTGAGCTTGGTGCCGACGCCGTCGGTTCCGGATACCAGCACCGGCTCGCGGTAGGTTTTCGATATTTCGAACAAGGCGCCGAAGCCGCCAATGCCGGCGAGCACCCCGGGGCGCATGGTGCGTTTCGCATACGGCTTGATCCGTTCGACCAGCGCGTCTCCGGCATCGATGTCGACGCCTGCGTCGCGATAGGAAAGCGGGGGCGCGGAGGATGCTGCAGACATGGTCGGGTTCCGGAACTGGGTTCGAATCGACGACTGGCACGCACGCTGGCGTCCGGTTGAGTTGTGGCGGATGGGCGGCTATCATGGCGCGCCACCCGAGCCGGGCGTTTTTGCCTGTGAATTTTACTTGAATTGGACGCCAGTTGCTGCCTGCCGGCCGGTGCAGCGCCGTCCAGGATCATTCTCCCCCGCAGCCAGCCTTATGATGAAGCAGTTGACGCTCGATATCGCGCCCGCGCCCCAACCTGCGTTTGGCAACTTCGTCGCCGGCAACAACGTCCAGGTCATCGCCGCGTTGCGTGCCGCTCTGTCCGGGCCGCCGAGCGAGCGTGAGCTCTGCCTGTGGGGCGAGGAAGGCAGCGGCAAGACCCATTTGCTCAAGGCAGGCGCCGCGTTCGCCGGGGAATCCCGTGCGGCCTATATTGCTTGCGCCAATGCCGGCTTTGCGCCTGCGGATTTCGCGGGGCTTGATGCCGGCGCGCAGCTCGCCGTTGACGATGTCGATCAACTCGACGACGCAGGGCAGATCGCGCTGTTCAACCTGATCAACCGCCGCAAGGCGGCGGGCGCCCACGGCGCGCTGATCGTTTCCTGCAAGAAACCGCCGGCGCGAACCGGATTGCGCGCCGACCTGGCGTCCAGGCTGGCGCAATCGCTGGTGCTGGAAGTCGTCGCGCTCAGCGACGCGGACAAGGCAGCGGCGCTTGCCCAGCATGCGCAATCGCGTGGCATCAAGCTGGCCGACGACGTCACCCGCTATCTGCTCACCCGCGTGAAACGCGATCTGCCGACGCTGATTGCGGTGCTCGACGCGCTCGACCGGTATTCGCTGGAGCAGCAGCGGCCGGTGACGGTGCCGCTGTTGCGCGACATCCTGCAGTCGCAGCTCGACCTCGGTGAACCACGGTGAAGCTTGCGTTGTTCGATCTCGACAATACGCTGCTCTCGGGGGACAGCGACTATCGCTGGGCGCAGTTTCTGATTGCGCGCGGAGTGCTCGAGGGCGAACGCTACGAAAGGGAAAACCAGCGCTTTTTCGACCAGTACCACGCCGGAACCCTCGACATCCGCGAATTCCTGGACTTCCAACTGGCGCCGCTGGCGGCGTATCCGCGCGACCGGCTCGACGCCTGGCATCGCGATTTCATGCGGGAGCAGATCCTCCCGATCATCACCCAACCCGCGCGGAACCTGGTGCGGCGGCACCTCGAGGCGGGTGATCTGTGCGCGATCATCACGGCAACCAACCGCTTCATCACCGCGCCAATCGCCCGCGAGTTCGGCGTTGCGCACCTGATTGCGACCGAACCCGAGGAGAAGAACGGCGGGTTCACGGGACGGTTTGTCGGCACCCCTTGCTTCCGCGAAGGCAAGGCCGCACGCGCAGGCGCCTGGCTGGAAGCGCAAGGTCTCGATCTTGCAGGCAGTTTTTCCCGGAGCTGGTTTTACACCGATTCGCACAATGACCTTCCTCTGCTGGAACTGGTCAGCGACCCGGTGGCCGTGGACCCCGATGAAACCCTGCTCCGCGTTGCACGGGAGCGTGGCTGGCCGGTCAACAGCCTGCGCGTGCCCCAAGCCACGGCCGCTAGCTCCGAATTCCCGTAGAATAGCGCCCCTTGAACGCCCTCTCCCCGGCTGACCCGGCCCGCCGGCGCCCGCCATCGCGCTGACCAATGCTGAAAAAATTCGTTACCCGCCTGTTCTCCCGCCGCGGCAAGCCCGCCACGGGCAAACCCAAGCTCATCTCCCGCAAACACCACGGCATTGCCCGCGAAAACATCAATCCCGGGGCGCTGAAAGTCACCGACGCGCTGCAGGCGGCGGGTTATGCGGCCTACGTGGTCGGCGGCGCCGTCCGCGATCTTCTCCTCGGCATCGTGCCGAAGGATTTCGACGTTGCCACCGACGCAACGCCGGAGCAGGTGCACCGCGCAATCCGGCGTTCGCGCATCATCGGGCGGCGTTTCCGGCTGGTGCACGCGATGTTCGGCAGGGACACCATCGAGGTCGCCACTTACCGCGGTACCGATGCCGGCGACGGTGACGCGGATGCTGACGCGGAAAACGCGGCCGGCGGCGCAATCCAGAAGGACGCGCACGGCCGCATCGTTCGCGACAACCGTTTCGGCAACCAGGCGGAGGATGCGGCGCGGCGCGATTTCACCATCAATGCGCTGTTTTACGATCCCAAGACCGAGACCGTGCTCGACTACCACGGCGGGGTCGAGGACCTTCGCGCCAGGCGCGTGCGCATCATCGGCGACCCCGTCGAACGTTACCGCGAAGACCCGGTGCGCATGTTGCGGGCGGTGCGTTTCGCGGCCAAGCTCGGTTTTTCGATCGACCCCGCGACGCGTGCGCCGATCGGCAAGCTGGCGCCGCTGCTGGAAAACGTTCCGTCCTCGCGGCTGTTCGAGGAAATGCTGAAGCTGCTGTTGTCCGGGCATGCGCTCGAGTGCGTTACGCAATTGCGCGCGGACGGCCTGCACCATGGCCTGCTGCCGCTGCTCGACGTGATTCTCGAGCAGCCGATGGGCGAACGCTTCGTGACGCTTGCGCTCGAACAGACCGACCGGCGCATCCTCGAGGAAAAATCGATTTCGCCGGCATTCCTGTTCGCGGCGCTGCTCTGGCACGAGGTGCTTGCCGCCTGGAAGGCGCTCGAGGCGCGCGGCGAGCGTTCGTTGCCGGCGCTGCTCGACGCGATGGACGACGTGCTCGACGCGCAATGCAAGAAGCTGGCGATCACCAAGCGATTTACGATCACCATGAAGGAAGTCTGGTCGCTGCAGCCGCGGCTCGACGACTACACCGGAAAGCGCCCGTTGAAACTGCTGGAGCACCCGCGCTTCCGCATGGGCTACGACTTCCTGCTGCTGCGGGTTGCGAGCGGGGAAGCGCCGGAGGAAACCGGCAGCTGGTGGGAAAAGTTTCAGGACGCGCACCCGGGAGAACGCCAGCGCATGCTGGTTCCGGAGGCCGCCGGCACCAGGAAACGCCGGCGCCGGCGCCGCAAGGGCCCGGGCGAAGGGCCGGCCGCCGGCGCGGAAGAACGGTCGCACGAGACTTGAAGGATGGCGGCAACCGCTTATATCGCTCTGGGCAGTAATCTCGGGGACAGCGCCGCCATCGTGCGCGACGCGATCCGCGAACTCGACGAACTGCCGTCGACCAGGCTGGTGCGCAGTTCCTCGCTGTATCGCGCGGACGCCATCGCGGATACGCCGCAGCCGGAATTCGTCAACGCCGTTGCCGAGATTGCATCGAAGCTGTCCGCCTCGGCCCTGCTCGACGCCTTGCGGGAAATCGAATCGCGGCACGGGCGCAGGCGAACCGTGCCAAACGCCCCGCGCACCCTCGATCTCGATCTCCTGTTGTACGGATCCGAAGTGATCGACCTGCCGGGACTCAAGGTGCCGCATCCGCGCATGCACCAGCGCGCGTTCGTCCTTGCGCCGCTGCTCGAGATTGCGCCCGCGTGCCGCATCCCGGGCCGTGGCCCGGCGCGCACGGCCCTTGCCGAAATCCATGGACAGCGCTGCGTGCCGATCGCACCATGAATGTAATCCTGCATTTCCGCGCCATCGGCCAGCCGCCGAAGCTCGATTGCCCGCGGGCTGCCCGGTGCCTGGTGGCAGCGGCAAATCTGATGTTTCGCAACTGACCATGTTTCCCGACAAATACCGCTATGTCGTCGTCGAGGGCCCGATCGGCGCCGGCAAGACCAGCCTGACCCGCCGCCTTGCCGAGCACACCGGCGCCTCACTGCTGCTGGAGAAGCCCGACGAGAACCCGTTCCTGCCGCGCTTCTACGCGGATACCGCGCGCTACGCGCTGCCGACGCAGCTGTTCTTCCTGTTCCAGCGCATCAACCAGCTGCGGGACCTGGCGCAACTCGACATGTTCGAGACGGTCACGTTTTCCGATTTCCTGCTCGACAAGGACCCGCTGTTTGCGCGGCTCACGCTGCCGGATGCGGAACTCGGGCTGTACCTGCAGATTTTCGAGAGCCAGCGCATCCAGGCGCCGAAACCGGACCTGGTGATCTATCTGCAGGCGCCCCTCGAGACGCTGCTCGAACGCGTGAAGCGGCGCGGCAATGCCTATGAGCGCGACATCTCCGAAGACTATCTGGCACGGCTTGCGGACAGTTACAGCCGATTCTTCTATCATTACGACACGGCGCCGGTGCTCATCGTCAATTCGGAACACCTGAATTTCGTCGACGTGCGGTCCGACTTCGAATTGCTGTTGCAGCGCATCGGTGCGATGCGCACGCCGCGGGAGTTCTTCAACGTAGGTAGCTGACCGGGACCAATCATGCGACTGACCCTAGAGCACTTCCGGAATCTCAGGCAGCGGGATGAAAAGATCGTGATGCTGACCTGCTACGACGCCAGCTTCGCCACGCTATGCGAGGGCGCCGGCGTGGAAATCCTGCTGGTCGGCGACTCGCTCGGGATGGTGATCCAGGGCATGGACAGCACGCTCGCCGTCTCGATGGACGAGACCGCCTACCATACGCGCTGCGTGGCCCGCGGTTCAGACAGCGCGCTGGTGATCGCCGACATGCCCTTCGGCAGCTATCAGGAATCGCCGCAGCAGGCATTCGCCAGCGCGTCGCGCCTGCTTGCGGCCGGCGCGCAGGCGGTGAAACTCGAGGGCGGGCGCGTGATGCTCGAGACCATCCGTTTTCTGGTTGATCGCGGCGTCCCCGTATGCGGCCACGTCGGCCTCACCCCGCAGGCGGTGCACCAGCTCGGCGGCTATCGCGTGCAGGGCCGCTCCGAGGCGGCGGCAAAGCGGGTCCTCGATGACGCGCGCGCCGTCGAGGAAGCCGGCGCCGCAATGGTCGTGCTCGAGGCGATTCCCGCGACGCTGGCCGCGGAAATCACCCAGGCCTTGACGATCGCGACCATCGGCATCGGCGCCAGCGTGGCGTGTTCGGGTCAGGTGCTGGTGCTGCACGACATGCTCGACGTCTACCCCGGGCGCAAAGCGAGATTCGTGAGGAACTTCATGGAAGGTGCGCCAAGCATCAAAGCCGCGATCGAACGCTATGCCGCCGCGGTAAAAGACCGGTCGTTCCCCGCGAAAGAACACACGTTTTAATGAAGGTCGTCGCCACCATCGCCGAACTGCGCGATGCGCTGCGCGGACGCAAAGTGGCGTGCGTGCCGACCATGGGCAATCTGCACCAGGGCCACCTCGACCTCGCGCTCGCGGCGCGCGCGCACGGCGACTGCGTGGCGGCCACCATCTTCGTCAACCGCCTCCAGTTCGGCCCCAACGAAGACTTCGACCGCTATCCGCGAACCTTCGACAGCGATTGCCGCAAGCTCGCGGAATGCGGCGTCGACGTGCTGTTTGCACCGGACGAGAACCAGCTGTATCCGGAGCCGCAGCAATTTTTCGTCGAGCCGGCGGCCGTCGCCAGCGATCTGGAAGGCGAATTCCGGCCCGGATTCTTCCGCGGCGTCGCCACCGTGGTGCTGAAGCTGCTCAACTGCGTGCAGCCTGCGGCCGCCATCTTCGGCAAAAAGGATTACCAGCAACTGCTGATCGTGCGGAACATGGCGCGCCAGTTCAACCTGCCGGTCGAAATCGTTGCCGTTGAAACGGCGCGCGCCGATGACGGCCTCGCGCTCAGCTCGCGCAACGGCTACCTCAGCGCCGAACAGCGCGCCGAGGCGCCCCGGCTCCATGGCCTCATCGCCAAAGCCTGCCGGAGGATCCGCGCTGGGGAAAGAAATTTCATTGAAATTGAAAGAGATGCGATTGCAGAATTGATCCAGAACAAATGGCAACCAGACTATGTTGCAGTGCGGAAACAATCTGATTTACAATTCCCCGCCGCCGACGATCGCAGACTGGTCGTGCTGGCGGCGGCAACGCTGGGGAGCACCCGGCTGATCGACAATCTCGAACTGGAAGCGTAGGCAGGCCCAACGCAACGCGAGGTGAAACGATGCAACGGATCATGCTGAAATCGAAGCTGCACCGGGTGACGGTCACGCACTGCGAGCTCAATTACGAAGGTTCGTGCGCGATCGACGAGGATCTGCTCGACGCCGCGGATATCCGCGAGTATCAGCAGATCGACATCTACGACATCGACAACGGCGAGCGCTTCACGACCTACGCGATCCGCGCCGAGCGCGGCTCACGGGTCATTTCGATCAACGGCGCCGCGGCACGCAAGGCGGCCGTCGGCGACCTCCTGATCATCGCGACCTACGCCAATTACAACGAGCTCGAGCTGGCGAAGTTCGAGCCCACGCTGGTCTACGTCGACCAGCAGAACCGCATCAAGGGCCAGCGCAACCGCATTCCGGTGCAGGCGGCCTGATTCCGGGCCAATGCCGTCGTCGGCCCCGCGGCCGGCGCCGTGACACCAGGGTTCACCGTCGAATTTGACCGGGATGCACCGTCGCTGCCGAAAGCTCAGGCTGCGCGCAGGGCATCGACGATGCTCAGGCGTGCGGCGCGCGCGGCCGGCAGAAAACCTCCGGCGAAACCCATCACCAGCGAAAACGCCACGGCGCTCACCGCGATGCGCGGCGTCAGCGTGAAACTGAAGGCGAGTTCGGCGAACGACTGCCAGTTCATGGTCGAAATCGTCAGCAGCTGCATGCACGATGCGGCGGCGAGCCCGGCCAGTCCGCCGAGCAGGGCGAGCAGCATCGATTCCATGAGGAAAGCCGCAAGGATGCTGCTGCGCCGGAAGCCGACTGCGCGCAGGGTGCCGATTTCCGCGGTGCGATTCGCCACCGCGGCGTACATGGTGATCATCGCGCCTATCATGGCGCCGATCGAGAAGATGACCGACAGCGACAGGCCGAGGATCCTGATGAAGTTGGACAGCGCCTTCGATTGCTCGGCGTAGAAATCGACTTCGCGCGCCGCCTCGATGGTGAGGCGCGGTTCCGACTCCAGCCTCGCCTTCAGCACCGCGAAGGATTCCGGGTCCGCGAGCTTGAAAATCACCGACGAGAACACCGGCCGCCGGAAAGCCTGGAGCAACTGGTCCACGTCGCCCCAGACCTCGGAATCGAAACCGCTGTTGCCGGCATCGAACAGGCCCACCACCGTCCACTCGCGCGCGCCGAAGCGGATATTCTCGCCGATCCCGGCGCCGGTGAAACGCTCGGCGATATTGCGACCCGCGATGATCTCCGCGGCGCCGGGGCGGAACATCCGCCCGCGCAGGATCTTCACCTGCGGCCGCAGCGTGAGCCCCATCGGCGAAACCCCGCGCACCACCACGTTCGCCGGCTTGTCCGAATCGCGTTTGGCGAGGGTGACCAGCACCACCGTCTCCTTCGACACCATGCGCGCCCCGCCCTCGCCGAAGGCGATCTCGGGCTGCGATTCGACGATCGCCGCCTGCTTGCGGTCGACCCCGCTCTGCACTTCGGTCCCCGAAGCGCGGCGCGTCACCACCACGTTGTCGAACTGGCCGGTGTCGACCAGGGTCTTCTGCAGGCCCGCGTCGAGCATCAGCACTGCCGCAAACACGAACACCACCAGCGCCATGCCGCCGGCGGTGAGCAGCGTCGTCAGCTTCCTGGTCCACAGGTTGCGCAGACTGTAGGAGAACGGGATGGTCATGCCGGGCGCCGGCCTGTGCGGCCGGGACCGCAGATGTTGCCGGCCCGCCTCATCCGACGCTCCGCAGGCCGTCGACGATATTCACCGTGGCGGCGCGGTGCGCAGGCAGAACCGCCGCCGCCACGCCCACCGCGACGGCGCACGCAAGCTGCAGGGCAATGGTTCCCCCGGACACGTAGAACACCTTGAACAGCGTGCCCATCGCCCTGCCGAAGCGTTCCGCCACCGGAAAGGTCAGCGCGATGCCGACCGCGCTGCCGGCCAGCGCGATCGCCAGCGACTCGCCGAAGATCAGCCCCGCCAGGAATCCCGGACCGAAGCCGAGCGCCTTCAGCGTCGCATACTCGGCGATGCGCTCGCGCGCCGTCATCGCCATGGTGTTCGCCATCACCGCCATGATGATGAAGATCACCACGAACGAGACGGCGCGGATCGCCACCACAATCGCCTCCGTCATCGAGACGAAACCGAGCTGGAACGCCTTTTCGGTTTCCGTCAGCGTCTCCGCAAGCGAATTGCGGAACACCCTGTCGATGTCCCGACTGATCTCGGCGGCGCGCTCCGGCGCATCGATATCGACCACGTAGACGCCGACCTGCTGCGCGCGGCGCGGCGAGGTGCGCCGCAGCGTCTCGTTGAGGTAGTCCCAGTGAAAGAAAAGCTGCGAGGTGTCGGTCCCGGGGTCCGCACCCTCGTAGATGCCGCGCACGACGAATTCCCAGTTGCCGGGAAAGATCGTGCCCTTCAGCGAAACGATATCCCCCAACCTGAAGCCGTAGGTGTCGGCGAGCTTGCGGCCGACCAGGCACCCTTTCTTGTCGCGCAGGAACGCCAGCCGGTCGGCGTCGTTGAGCCGGTATTCAGGATAGATCGGAAGATAGGTCGCGGCATCGATCGCGAACTGCGGGAAGAAATTCTTCGGCTCCTTGTAGATGCCGCCGAACCAGTTGGCATAGGAAATGGCGCGCACGCCGTCGACCTGCCTGATCTTGCCCTTGTAGGTGGTGGGCATGGGAAACACCAGGGAAATGGCATTGCGCGTGATCAGCCGCGTCGACGACGCGCCCTCGGCGCCCGCATACCAGGCGTCGACCACGGTCGACAGCAGCCCGAAGGCGAGGATCGCGACGACGATGCCGAACAGGGTGAGCAGCGTGCGCAGCTTGTGGCGGAACGCGTTCTTGACGATGAGCTTGAAGAAATGCACGTTGCGCGCCGCGGCGCCTTAAGCCCCCAGCGACTCCTTTTCGTTGAGCACGCCCTTCTCCAGATGCATGATGGCGTGCGCCTTGTCCGCGGCGCGGCGGTCGTGCGTCACCATCACGATGGTCTTGCCGAGATTGCGGTTCAGCTGGTTCATCATCGACAGGATGTCCTCGGCGGACTGGCGGTCGAGATCCCCGGTGGGCTCGTCCGCGACCAGGATGGCCGGGTCGGTGATGATGGCGCGCGCAATGGCGACGCGCTGCTGCTGGCCGCCGGACAGTTCAGACGGGTAGTGCTCGACGCGGTCGGAGAGATTGACGGTCGCCAGCGCGAAGTCGACCCGCTCGCGCCGTTCGCGTCGGGACAGGCGGGTGAGAAGCAGCGGGAGCTCGACGTTCTCGAACGCGGTGAGCACCGGGATCAGGTTGTAGAACTGGAAAATGAATCCGACATGCGCGGCGCGCCAGCCGGCAAGCTCGGCCTCGCGAAGCCGGGTGATGTCGACGCCGGCCACCTGCAGCGAACCGCTGTCGGGTTTGTCGATCCCGGCAATCAGATTGAGGAGCGTGCTCTTTCCCGAGCCCGACGGCCCCATCAGCGCCAGAAACTCGCCCTCGGCGATGTCGAAGGTGATCCCGGTGAGCACCGGCACCACCTGCCCGCCGCGCCGGTAGGATTTGCGCAGGTCGCGGATCGAGATGATCGGTGCGTCCGCGCTGTTCATCTTCGCAGGGTGCGGTCCGCAGGCGGGCCGGCGCGGTGGCGGAGATTCATTTCGACGCCACCTTTACCGCCGCACCGTCCCGGAGCTCGCCCGGCGGCCGCAGCACCAGGCGATCGCCGGCCTTCAGTCCCGAGCTGGCCCGCAGCTCGATCAGATCGCCGATTTTCGCGCCGGTCTCGACCGGCTGAACCCGCACCTTGCCGGCATCGATCACGAACACCACGCTGCGCCCGTCCCGCGTCGCAATGGCTGCGGGCTGCGTCACCGTGACCGGCCGGCGGTCCGCGTCCGGCATCTCTTTGGACAGAAAGGCGACCTTGGCCGCCATCTCGGGCAGCACGCGGCTGTCAATGCCCTTGAAGCGCACTTTCACCAGCACCGTCGCCTTGGCGCGGTCCACCGTCGGCACCATGCGCGAGACGAATCCCTGGAAGCGCATATCGGGAAAAGCATCGAGCTGGATTTCGCACGGCTGGTCGACCGCGATTTTCTGCAGGTTGGATTCCGAGACGTCGGCCTCGACTTCGAGCGTGCGCATGTCGGCCATCGTCACCACCGCGCCCTTGGCGTCCAGCGCCGATGAAAACGGCGTCACGATATCGCCGACGTTGGCGCTCTTGGTGAGCACCACGCCATCGAACGGCGCGCGGATCACCGTCTGTTCCAGCGCCACGCTTGCGCCATGTTCCGCGGCTCGCGCCACCGCGATCGCGGCCTCGAGGCTGGCCATCCCGGCGCGCGCCTTGTTGTAGCGGGCGACCACCGCATCGTGCGCGGACTCGGCAATGAACTTCTTCGCTGCCAGGTCGGCCGAGCGCTGGTGCGAAACTTCCGCGTCCCGGAGTTCCGCGCGCCCCTGTTCGAGATTGGCCATCGTCACTTTTACGTTGGCGCGCGCCTGTTCCAGATTCGCGCTGACGTCGCCATTTTCCAGCCGTGCGACGACGTCGCCCGCCTTGACCCGGCTGCCCTCGGCCACGCCGAGCCATTCCAGGCGGCCGGTCGCCTTCGACGCGACCGCCGCCTTGCGCTGTGCCACCACGAATCCGGTGGCGTTGAGCAGGGTTGCCGCCTGCGATGGGTAAGCGGTGGTGACCGCCGCCACTTCGACGGCCTGCTGTCCGCCGAGTCCGGAGAACAGGCCCAGCGCCGCCGCGATCGCGATGCCGATCGCCGTGGCGATGCCCCATAACCTGCGCTTGCGCCGAGGCGGGGCCGGCGTCGAGCGGTCGATTCGAAGCCTGGACAGATCGTTGTTTTCCACCGGTTGTTCTCCGCTTTCGGGTTGGCTGGCGAATTATAGCAACCGGAAACGCGGAACCCGGGCACCCCGTGCCTCAGTCCTGCGGCGCGACGCTCTTGACCGTGTAGCCACCCGATTTCTCGTCGTGCTCGAGCACCAGCAGGTGCCGCGCTTCCGCTTCATCGAGCAATTTGCTGAACGAGGCAAAACCGTAGTACGACTCGTTGAAGCCGGGCTTCCTGCGTTTCAGCGCCTGCTTCACCATCGAGCCCCAGATCTTGTCCTCCGGGCCGCGCTCGGCGAGCAGCGCCTCGACGGTGCCCATCACCAGCTTCAGCGCCTCTTCCTTCTTCGCTTCATCGCCCTTCGCTTCCTCGTCGCCGCCATCCTGCTTGGGCGCTTTGCCGGCGGCGGCTTTCGCTGCCGGTTTGCGCTGCGGCGATGGCGCGGCCTTTTTCTTCTCGCGCACCAGGTCGTCGTAGAAAATGAACTCGTCGCAATTGGCGACCAGCAGGTCGGAGGTCGAGTTCTTCACGCCGACGCCGATCACCGTCTTGTTGTTCTCGCGCAGCTTGCTCACCAGCGGCGAAAAGTCGGAATCGCCGCTGATGATGACGAAGGTGTCGACGTGCGATTTCGTATAACAGAGGTCGAGCGCGTCGACCACCATGCGGATGTCCGCCGAATTCTTGCCGGACATGCGCACGTGCGGGATCTCGATCAGCTCGAACGAGGCCTGGTGCATGTCGGCCTTGAAGTCCTTGTAGCGGTCCCAGTCGCAATACGCCTTCTTGACCACGATGCTGCCCTTCAGCAGCAGCCGCTCGATCACCTTGCGGATATCGAAGGCGGCGAATTTCGCCTCGCGAACGCCGAGCGCGACGTTCTCGAAGTCGCAGAACAGCGCCATGTTGGTGGTGTCATTGGGTGCGACCATGCTTTGCTCCAGTACAGTTTCAGTCCGCGGCAACCGGCCGGACAGCGCCATATGACGCGGGTTTTCAGGATTATGTTCCGAACCGGGGCGGCTGTCGCCGGCGCAGCTTCCGCGAGGCCCGGATTGCGCACCGGTCAGGCATTCCGCCTCACGGGCCGGCAAGGATGCCGGCGTATTTGTCGCGGTCGACGTTGCCCCCGGACAGGACCAGCCCGACGCACCTGCCCCGCAGCCGGTCCCCGCCCGTTTCCTTGTCCTTGATTGCCGCCGCGAGCGCCGCCGCGCCCGCGCCCTCGGCGACATTGTGCGTATCCTCGAACAGCATGCGCATCGCCGCCGCGATTTCCCCGTCGGTGACTTCGGCCACGCGCTCGACGCCGTTCAGGATGATCTCCAGCGCATCGGGGTCGGGCGTGCGCACCGCCATGCCGTCCGCAAGCAGCGTGGTGACCGCATGCTCCAGCGGCTTCCTGGCCGCAAACGACAGCGCATAGGCCGGCGCGCCGCTGGAGACCACGCCGACGATGCGCGTTGCAAGGCCGAGCGCATCGCGCGCCGCGACCATGCCGCAGATGCCCGAGCCCATGCCGATCGGCACGTAGACCACGTCGAGGCCGGGCACCGCGCGCAGGAATTCGAGGCTGGCGGTCGCGACACCGGCGACGAGATGCGCGTGAAACGACGGCACCATGTGCAGGCCGCGCTGCTCTGCAAGCGCCGCCGCGTGTTCGCGCGCCGCCTGGAAATCGCCGCCGTGCTCGATCAACTCGACCCCGAGCGCGCGCATCGCCGCGTTCTTTTCGCGGCTGTTGCCGAAGGGGACCACGATGGTTGCCGGAATGCCGAAGCGCTTCGCCGCGTAGCCGACAGACTGGCCGTGGTTGCCGCGGGTCGCGCTGATGACGCCTGCTGGCCTCGCGCCATTCTTCAGCAGGTGATGAAAATAAACCAGCCCGCCGCGCAGCTTGAAGGCGCCGATGGCGGTGTGATTCTCGTGCTTCACCCAGACCTCGGCGCCAACCCGCGCGCCGAGCAGGGGCCAGCAGATCTGCGGCGTCGGCGGCTGCGCCGCATAGACGATGCGGGCCGCGGCTTCGATTTCGGCGAGTGCCGGCTTCATGCCTGCGCCTGAGGGCAAGCGCAGGTCATGGCGCCGGCCAATGGCGCGCGAACACGCCGGCGACGCGGGGCTCGGCTTCGATGCGCGCGAGCAGCGCCGAAAATTCCGGCCGCGAGCCGGCGAGGTGCTTGCGCGCCCCGTCCCATTTCGACACCACCGCGGCGTAAAGGTCGAGTGCGCCGATGCGCTCGCCGCCCAGCCACGGCGCGGCCGGGAAGGTGTCGGCGAACATGTCCCACAGCGAATGGAGGCGGCTGCGGCTGCCGGCGATGATGCGCTGCCGCTGCGCTTCGTCGGCACCCGTGGACCAGCGTTCCGGATAATCGAGGACGCCGATCGCCGCATAGCAATTGGCAGCGATGAAGACCAGGCCGCGGATCGCCTGCGCGCGCGCTCCCGCGCCGGCGGGCAGCAGGCCGCTCTCCGGGAACGCGTGCGCGAGATGGATCAGGATCGCGGCGCTTTCGGTGAGGACGGCGCCGTCGTCGAGCACCAGCGCGGGAATCTGCCCGAGCGGGTTGACTCGCTTCAGTTCGTCGTATCCCGGGCCGGGCTTCCACGTCGCCGCGTCGACCTTGCGATACGCCGCGCCGGCGAGCGCCAGCGCCGCTTCGATCGCGGCGGACCCGGAGCCTTTGGTGCCGTAGAGGGTCAGCATGGAGGAGCGCCGGCGAGCGGAACGGCGGGCGCCACCGGCGCGCCCTTGAGCCCCGCCGCATCGAGGGCGCTGCGCACCAGTCCTCCGGCCTTTGCGCGTTCGATGAATGCCGCTGCGCAGGCCAGCGAGCGCTCGCGCCCCTTTGGCACGGCAATCGCGGTCCCGGTCGCCTGAAAATTTCCGGGCAATACGCGCGACCCCGGGAACTGCAATGCAAGATTGTCGAGCGATTCGCGGCCGAGCGCGACCGCATCCACGCTTCCGGAACGCAGCCTCCCGGTGATTTCATCGACGGTCCGGAACGTCTGCACCGTGGTGTTCTTGAGCGATCGCGACGCGCTGCGTGCCGTCGTCGTGTTGTCGATTCCGGCCACGCGCATTCCCGGGCGGTCGACTTCGGGGATGCTGCGGATCGCGGACCCCGCGGGTACCAGGTAGGTGCTCTCGAACTGATAGTAGGCGGGCCCGAAGTCGACGGTCTTTGCGCGATCTGCATCGACCGCCATGAAGGTGATGTCCCACTCGCCGCGCGGCCCGCCCGCCGTCACCTCGCCGGAGTTGTTGTAAACGACGAGTTCCAGCGGAACGCCCAGCCTCTGCGCCAGCGCGCTGCCGAGATCCACCGCGACTCCCTTCGGATTGCCGGTCGCCGGATCGCGCGTCGCCCAGAACGCCGACGGCACCGCGCCGACGCCGATGCCGACCCGGAGCCTGCCGGTCGGCGCGATCTCCTGCAGCAGCGCGGGAGCGAGAGTCGCAGCGCAGGCGGCGAGCAGTGCGACAACGACGGGCAACATGTAGCAATGGATGATTTTCATCGGATGCTTTCCGCTGTACAAATCCAGCATGATCCGACGAATATTACCGGAACATCAATGTGCCGGCTGCGGATCGATGCGGTCGAGCGGACTCAATACCCCACGCCCGCCGCGATTCAACACGTGCGTATAGATCATGGTGGTGGACACATCCTTGTGTCCGAGCAACTCCTGCACGGTACGGATATCGTGGCCGGCGAGGAGCAAATGCGTTGCGAAACTGTGCCGCAGCACGTGCGGCGAGACCGGCTTGCCGAGACCCGCCGCGCGCGCCGCGGCAGCGACCGCGCGCTGCACGACCTTG